>Ga0209535_1002284_pt1 | contig 12479 bp, 16 predicted proteins | sample LinPmetageLP28_FD_184041 | JGI IMG/M metagenome (GOLD analysis project Ga0209535, IMG submission 184041) | Marine viral communities from the Pacific Ocean - LP-28 (SPAdes) (version 2) | ecosystem: Environmental > Aquatic > Marine > Oceanic | place: Pacific Ocean | collected 2009-08-22
GAGTGCCTGGAGGAACTTTATTTGTAAGAGGTGTAGAAGTATTTAACGCTGCAAATTCTACCGAACAAGGTACGTGGTTAGAAAGACGTGATCAAACATTTTTAAGTGAGTTTGTAGGAAGATTAACTGGTCCAGAAGGATCAACAGCAACAGGTTCAGATGTTACTGGAAAACCTAAATATTACTCTATGTTTGGTGGAGCAACAGGTCTTTCTGATACTACTTCAGGATCTATTTATTTAGCTCCAACACCAGACGTTAATTACATATTTAGAATATATTATAACAAAATGCCTGTAGGATTAGGTTCAGGATCAGATGGTAATTCTCACACTTATATTAGTAACTATTTTCCACAAGGTCTGTTATATGCTTGTTTAGTAGAGGCATATGGATTTTTAAAAGGTCCAACAGACATGTTGACATTATACGACGGAAAGTATAAACAAGAACTACAAAAGTTTGCAGCGATGCAAATTGGAAGAAGAAGAAGAGACGATTACACGGATGGTACAATAAGAATTCCAATCGAGTCACCGCCTCAGTAATTAGGAGAAAATTTATGGCAATAACATCGGCAGTATGTAACACTTTCAAGACAGAAGTTTTAAGAGCTATACATAATTTTACAGCAACATCTGGAGATACTTTTAACTTAGCTTTATATACAAGTTCAGCTACTTTAAATAAATCAACTACAGCGTATACAACATCAAACGAAATATCTAATACATCAGGATCTGCTTATACTGCAAAAGGAAAAGCACTTACGAGTGTAACTCCTGCATTATCAACTGATACAGCGTGTTGTGATTTTGCAGATATATCTTTTACATCAGCTTCTTTTACAGCTAATGGTTGTTTAATTTTTAATGACTCAGCAACTGGTGATCCTGCAGTTTGTGCGATTGCATTTGGTTCAGACAAAACTGTAACAAGCGGAACTTTTACAATTCAATTTCCAACAGCAGACGCATCTAACGCAATCCTTCGTATAGCATAGGGAGGAAATCCTTATGGCCAATTCTTGGAATGAATCCGGCACAACCTGGGGAACAAATCGGTGGGGTACTACTGATGAATTTGCATTAGGTTGGGGAGCACAAGCTTGGAATGATGGTGAATGGGGCGAACTTAATGATGCTATCATTACACTTACAGGTGTTTCTTCTACTTCAAATGTAGGATCACCTACAATTACAACAGAAATAAATACAGGATGGGGACAAGATGGTTGGGGTGTTGAAAACTGGGGACAATCAGGTTTAGTCGTAGCACTTACTGGTGTTGAAGCAACTACAGGTATTGGAGAAGATGTTAGTTGGGGTAAACAAACATGGGGATCTGCAACAACTGGTTGGGGTGGTGAATATTATTTAGAAGTTGCTGACGTAATGGGATTAACCGGATTGTCTGCAACATCAACAGTCGGATCACCAATAGCAAAATCTGATTTAACATTAATTCCAACAGGACAAAATTCAACCTCTGCATTAGGATCTTTAGATCCTGCAGATCAAACAATGGGTTTAACTGGATTAAGTACAACATCCTCTGTAGGTGCAATTACACCAGCAGATGTTATAGGCTTAACTGGATTAGACATAACTTCTTCAAATGGTTCACCAATAATTTCTACAAACCCTATTATTGATGTAACAGGTCTTTCTATGACTTCATCTGTAGGTTCTTTAGCACCAGCAGACGTTATGGGATTGACAGGAGTTTCTGCAACTTCGGCAGTTGGTTCAATAGCACCAGCAGACGTTATGGGATTGACAGGAGTTTCTGCAACTGCTAGTGTAGGTAATGTAGCGCCTTTAGGTTATGAAGCTATTACAGGTACACAGAGCGCAGGATATAGCTCAGTTACTGCAACACAAACTGCAAATTATACAGCAGTAAATGATTGACAATTTGTTTAAAACAAATTAAAAAAAGATACTAATTAGGAGTACAAAATTATGGCATCAACTTATACGGCTCTCGGTGTAGAACTAATGGCAACTGGTGAAAACGCCGGTACATGGGGAACAAAAACTAACACCAATTTAAATATAATTGAACAAATTTCAGGTGGTTATGCTACGCAAGCCGTTGGAGATTCTGGAACACCAACAGCTCTTACAGTTTCTGATGGATCAACTGGAGCTTCTATGTCTCATAGAATGATTGAACTTACAGGATCTATTTCTGGAGCTAGAGTTGTAACAATTCCTTTAGATACACAAACATTTTATTTTTTAAGAAATTCAACATCAGGTTCTCAAACAGTTCAGTTTAAATATGCATCAGGTTCTGGTGATTCATTTACTTTTGCGGCAGACAATAAAGGTGATGCTGTTGTATTTGCTACTGCAAATGATGGAACTAACCCAGACATTTATACATTACCGGCTGGTGATGTTACACTAACCGGGACACAAACTTTAACAAACAAAACTTTAACTAGCCCTAAAATTGGAACAAAAATTTCAGACACAAATGGAAATGAATTACTTAATTTAACAGCTACAAGTTCAGCAGTTAATGAATTAACTTTAGCAAATGCTGCAACAGGCAATGGTCCAATTCTATCAGCAACAGGTGAAACTAATGTTGATATAAATTTAAACCCTAAAGGAACAGGTGTACTTAAAAGTGCAACGGCTGCAGTTAAAATTGCAGGTAAAGAAACTATATGGATTCCAGCTGCAGCAATGTACGCTGCAACAACTAATGGAGCTGATGCAGAACAAGTAGAAACTACAGCTATAAGACCTGATATGAAAGTATTTGATTTTGATGCTAGTACAAAACAATATACACAATTTACAATAGCCATGCCTAAATCATGGAACGAAGGAACATTAACTTATCAAGTTTATTGGACACCTTCTACTACAAACACAGGAAATGCTATTTTTGGTTTACAAGGCGTGGCATGTGCAGATAATGATACTATTGATGTTGCATATGGAACAGCGATAGAAATTACTGATGCTGGAATTGGAACAGTTGAAGATCAACAAATTACATCTGAAAGTAGTGCGATGACAGTTGCGGGTTCTCCTGCAGCAGGTGAACAATCTTACTTTCAATTATATAGAGACGCAGCAGATGGTAGTGATACTTTTACAGGTGAATGTAGAGTTCTAGGCATTAAATTATTCTTTACTACTGACGCGGCTAACGACGCATAAGGAATTTAGATATGAGAAAAATACCCGAAGAAACTTTAATCGGAAACGGTAAAGGAACTAAAAATAAAAAATCATCTAGAGGTAGAATGTTTGGTTATCAAGTCTTAGGATTTGGATCAGGTGGATCACCTTTTTCACCCATAGTAGCAACAGGCGGATGTATAACTACTTGTGGAAATTTTAAAATTCACGTTTTTAAAAGCCCTGGAACATTTTGTGTTTCTTGTGCTGGAGTTAACGCAGTAGCTGATTATATTGTTCAAGCTGGTGGTGGGGGCGGAGCTCGAACTGGAGGCGGTGGAGCCGGAGGTACAAGATTTACCTCTTGCACTTACACGGCACCTAGTTGTACATCACCAAGAGCTGGAACAGCATTAACATTAAGTGTAAGTCCTTTTCCAATTACAATTGGATGTGGTGGAGGTGGAACACCATCTAATCCACCCGTGCCAGTTCCAAGTGGTAACAAACCAGTAAAAGGATCAAATTCAGTTTTTGCAACTATTACATCAACAGGTGGTGGAGCAGGATTTATGCCTCAATCGGGTTCATGTGGAACAAATACTAATGGTGGATCTGGAGGCGGAGGAGTTCCTGGTGGAACAAATCCAAAAATATCTTGTTCAGGTATTGGAAACTCACCTCCTGTTTCTCCTCCACAAGGTTTTTCTAGCACATGTAATCCAAGTCTTTCACCTAACCCTGAAGGAGCTACAACATCGGTTGATGGCGGTGGTGCAGGTGGTAACACAGCTAACTTAGCAAGTGATCCTGCTCCAAGAACAGGAGCTGCAGGTTTAGGTTTTCCAACTGCTATTATGAAATCTTGTGTTGGTGACGCTAGTCCTGAACCTACAGTAAGATTTATTGGCGGCGGTGGAGGCGGAGGTAGTTCTACTAGCCCATCTACTCTTACAACAGGTCAACACGGTGGCGGATCTGGAGGCGGAGGAACACCAGGAAATCCTGGTTCTGCAAATAATGGTTCACCGGGAAATAACGACACTGGAGGCGGCGGCGGAGGCGGCGGCGCAGGCGGTGGACGTTCAACTCAACCTCCTCAAGGCGGCGGCGGTCAAGGAGGATCTGGAGTTGTTATAATAAGGTATCAATATCAATAATTATGGCTAGTTTTGCAAAAATAAACGATAATAATGAAGTTCTTACAGTCTTGTATATAGAAGATAAAAAAGTTAAAAACGAAGCTGGAGAAATAACTGAGTCTATAGGTCAACAATATTTACAAACACACAATAATTGGCCTGCAGAAAAATGGATTTTATCTAATCCTCCAACTACAGGACGAATAGCAAGTATAGGTTACATATGGGATCCAACAAATAATATTTTTTTAGCTCCCAAACCTTTTGCATCATGGGTAAAAAATACTACAACAGCCGAATGGAATCCGCCTTTGGATAAACCAGATTTAACTGCAGAACAACAATCTCAAAATGAAGCTAACAGTCATACTTGGGTTCATGAATGGAATGAAGAGGATCAATCCTGGACTTTAACAGATCTCGGACCTGAAGTTTTATAATTATATATTGATTTTATTTTATAAATAAGTATATTCATTTTTAGAATGAAGAAGAAAGTATTAGCAGAGCAAGCACTTTATTATGGAATGGTAGAAGTACCTGAAGGGTACGAAGTTAATCCTTTAGAAATGTGTCAAAATATTCTTAGTTCTTTTTATACAAACAATGATTCTTCTTATTGTAAATCTTGGGGACAATTAAATACTTATTTATGTGAAAATTTTAATTTAAGATATGGTTTACAACTCGTAAATAAAGAAACTTGGGGAAATGTTTTTTACCCTAATGAAAAATTTTCTACATTATCAAATGTAGATCCAATAGATTTAAAAAATTCTCCAGATTTTACATGTCTGTATGGAATTAATACTGAAGATTGCATAGTAGAAATTTTTTATAATGATAATAGAAGAGCGGGAAGAAGTTGGGAAATAACTTTAAAACCTAATATGTATTTAATATTTCCATCAACAAATGCTTACACTATACACAATAATCAAAGAACACGTTTAAATTTTGTACAAACCATAACTTACGAATATATTTAATATGAATTTACAACATTATTTTTGGTATTTTAAATCTGCTATTCCACCTAGAGTGTGTGATGATATAATTAAGTTTGCATTAAATAAAAATGAAACAATTGCTAGAATAGGACAAAAAGAGGTTAATAAAAAACTTAATGAAGCAGAATTAGATTTTCAAAAAAAGAAAAGAAATTCTAATGTTGTTTGGTTAAATGATCCTTGGATTTATAAAGAAGTGCAACCATATATTAGAATGGCTAATCAAAGAGCGGGTTGGAATTTTGAATGGGATTGGTCAGAACAAATGCAATTTACTAAATATAAATTAAATCAATATTATGATTGGCATAATGATAGTCATCATTTACCTTACAATATTACTAAAAATAAAAACACTTTTGGAAAAATAAGAAAATTATCTATGACGTGTCAATTAACAGATGGATCAGAATATAAAGGTGGTGAATTAGAATTTGATTTTAGAAATTACGACCCCAATATGAGACAAGAAGATAAACATTTAAGACAAGCAAAAGAAATATTACCAAAAGGATCGGTAATAGTATTTCCTTCTTTTGTTTGGCATAGAGTAAAACCAGTAACGAAAGGAGTAAGATATTCATTGGTAATGTGGAACCTTGGATATCCATATAAATAATATGCAACATAAATTAGAATTTTTTAAAACACCAATTTGGGTAGAAGAAAGAAAAGAGTATGTAAAATCTTTAATTCAACACTCAAACAAATATATTACTGAGGCAAAAAAAACTAAAGAAGCAAAAGAATGGAGAAAAAAATTTGGTGATTTTGGAAGAAGTTATCACTCTACTCCATTAACAATAGACAATAATTTTTTAGATTTTAGAAATTATGTGGGTGAAAAATGTTGGCAATTTTTAGATGAAAGTGGTTTTGACATGTCTAAATATAAATTAATGTTTACAGAAATGTGGGTTCAAGAGTTTGCTAAAAAAGGTGGCGGTCATCATAGTTCTCACGTACATTGGAATCAACATGTATCTGGTTTTTATTTTTTAAAATGTAGCAAAAAAACATCGTTTCCAATTTTTCATGAACCAAGGACTGGAGCACGAGCTACAAAATTACATATGAAAACTAATGATATATTACCTGGCACAGAGTTAGTTCATTTTGTTCCAACTCCGGGTAAATTAATTTTATTTCCAGGATACATGGAACATGAATTTGCGGTTGATCATGGTAAAGACCCTTGTAGATTTATACATTTTAATCTACAGGCAATACCAAAAGAAGCAGCAAAAAATGATTAAAGCTAAGTGTTATCAATTTCCTAACGTTGGTTTTATAGAACAAAAACTTCCAAAAAAAGTTTTAAATATATTAAGGCAATATATTAAAGATAAAAAACAAAAAACAAATAACACTTTAGCGGGTAATATAAACTCTTCTTATGAATTAATAGATACAAATGATTGGTTTTTTAAAAATATTTTAATACCTAATGCAATTCAATTTGAAAACTATTATAAAAAAGATGCTGTAGTTCCTAATATGTTAACACAAAATTGTGCTTATGAATTAAATAGGTTTTGGGTAAACTTTCAAAAAAAATATGAATTTAATCCTATTCACGACCATGGCGGTATTTATTCTTTTGTAATATGGTTAGACATACCGGCAGATTATGAAAAAGAAAAAAAACTATCTTTTTCAAATCATTCTAACTCACCATATCCTAATACATTTCAATTTGTATATAATAATTCTTTTGGTAAAATATCTACCTATGAATATAAGTTAGGTCCTAAATACGAAGGTACTATGTTATTTTTTTCTAACAAAACGCAACACGTAGTTTATCCGTTTTATACTTCAAATAAAACACGAGTTAGTATTTCAGGTAATATTTCATTAAACCCTAATAAAATTATAGATTAGTAATGAGTTATAAACATAGTTTTGAATATAATATTTTTGAAGAACAGATAGATATAACTTCTAAAATATTAAAAGAAGTAAAATCATACTCATTGACTAAAGATGAAACAAATAATAATAATTATCTTAAAAAAGATAAAAAATTATTACATATGGTTAGAAAGAATTTAAAAGATATTTTTAAAAAACATAAATTAAACATTATAGATTGTTGGGTTCAACTATATTTAAAAAATAATTATCATAGTGTGCACACACATTTTGCAACCCAAAAAGATTATTCTTTTGTTTGGTTTATAGATGGAGATAAAAATTCAGCTCCAATTATATTTTATGAAATAGGTTATCCTTTAATAAATAGTAATAAAAAAATAACATTTAATTTTAAACCAGGAATGTTATTAATATTTCCAGGTTTTATGCCACACGAAGTGCCGGCAAATAAAAGTAATAATAGATTAATTATAAGTGGAAATGCAATATGAGTTTTAAAAAATTAAAATACACAGTTATTAAACAAGCAATATCTAAAGATTTAGCAACGTATATTTATAATTATTTTTTAATGAAAAAACAAGTTTATGATACCTGTATGGAACATCGTTACTTAAATCCTTTTGAAACTATAGATGGTTTTTATGAACGTGAAGGAGATCAAATACCAAACACGTTTGCTTTATATTCAGATCCAGCAATGGAAACTTTAATGTTAAAATGTCAACCAGCAATGGAAAAAGCAACAGGATTAAAATTATATCCAAGTTACACTTATGCAAGAATATATAAAAAAGGTGATCAATTAAAAAGACATAAAGATAGATTTAGTTGTGAAATATCAACTACTCTTAATTTGGGTGGAGAACCTTGGCCTATATATTTAAGTCCAAATGAAAACGTTGGAATACCAGATTGGAAAAAAATAACGACTGCTAGCAAAGCAAAAGGTATTCAAATAAATTTAAATCCAGGTGATATGTTAGTTTATAGAGGTATGGAACTAGAACATTGGAGAGAAAAATTTAAAGGAAAAAACTGTGGACAAGTTTTTTTACATTACAATAATGCAAAAACTCCAGGTTCAAGATTTAATATTTTTGATAAAAAGAAACATTTAGGATTACCTGCTTGGTTTAAAGAAAAAGAATGAAAATTATAGATAACTTTTTACCTAAAGATCAATTCGAAACAATTAGAGACCTAATGACGGGTCCGCAATTTCCATGGTATTATAATCCCATAGTTGTGTATAATGATATTAATCCTAATAAAAATAAATTTTATCCAAGAGAATATTATTTTACTCATACGTTTTTTTTAAATGGAGCTAACAGCACTCAATATGAAATAATAGAAAAAATTTTTTTACTTAAATTTAAATGGTTTTCTATAAAAAGAATAAAAGGAAATTTTTATCCATCTACCGAAAAAATATTAACATATTCTAATCACAAAGATTATAAACCAAAACATAAAGGAATGATATTTTCTCTTAATACTTGTGATGGAGGAACTATATTATCTAGTGGAAAAAAAATTAAATCAGTGGCTAATCGAGCTTTATTTTTTGACCCTTCTAAAGACCATGGAAGCACAAATTGCACTGATACAAAGGGTAGATTTAATATTAATTTTAATTACGTTTAAAAATTCATATTAAGAGTCGGTTGTCTTTCTACATTTATATAGTATATTCAAATAAACATTGATATAAGGTTTTTTATTATGTTACAAAAACTAGGATTTTTACCAGGATTTAATAAACAAGTTACATCTACCGGCGCTGAATCACAGTGGACTGGTGGTACAAATGTACGTTTTAGATATGGTACCCCTGAAAAAATAGGTGGTTGGTCTCAACTAGGAGACAGTAAACTAACCGGTGCAGCTAGAGGTTTGCATCATATGGTTAATAGAGAGGGTATTAAATATTCTCTTATAGGAACTAATAGAATTTTGTATGCCTACACAGGAGATGTATACTACGACATTCACCCGTTAGTTAATCCATCGGGCACAGCTATTACAAACGCATTTAGCACAACTAACGGATCACCAACTGTAACAATTACATTTAGCAGTGCACATAATTTTGAAGTAGGTGATATTATTTTGTTTGGAGATACTTCTACATTTAGTGCAATTACAGGATCAAATTTTGGAGCTTCTGATTTTTGTGATAAAAAATTTATGGTTACTAGTGTGATATCGGGAACAGAATTAACTATTACAATGCCTGGAAACGAAGGAGGAGCAGGAGCAACTAATTCTGGAGGCATAACTTTTTTTCAATACTATCATGTGGGACCACCAGATCAAGTTGGAGTTTTTGGTTATGGTATATCTCAATGGGGTGGTACAACTACAAACCCACAAACTACTACATTAAATGGTGGTTTAAACGATGATGCTGCTGGAACCGGTGGAACAGGAACTACGATTAACGTAGCAAGTACAACTGGGTTTCCAAGTGCAGGTACAAATATTATACAGGTAGGAACTGAAGAAATATCTTACACAGGAATTACTTCTACTAGCTTTACCGGAATTACTAGAGCGGTTAGAGGAACAACTAGAGCTGCTCATAGCACTGGTGCAACTGTCACTAATCATAGTGGTTTTTCTGGATGGGGATCAGCAGCGTCTACTACTGACAAAGTTGCAGAACCTGGTATGTGGTCTATAGATAATTTAGGTAGTACAGCTATTGCATTAATATTTAACGGTGAGTGTTTTGAATGGAATTCTGATTTATCAAATGCCGTAACAACAAGAGCAACTATTATAACAGGTGCGCCAACTGCATCTAGAGATATGCTAGTGTCTACTCCCGATCGTCACTTAGTATTTTTTGGAACAGAAACAACTATTGGTAATAAAACTACGCAAGATGATATGTTTATAAGGTTTTCGTCTCAAGAAAATATTAATGACTACACACCAACAGCTGAGAATAGTGCTGGTACACAAAGACTGGCCGCTGGATCAAGGATCATGGGTGCTAAACTTGGTAGAAATGCATTATATGTTTGGAGTGATACAGCTTTATTTACTATGAGATTTGTTGGAACTCCTTTTACATTTGCTTTTGAACAGGTGGGTACTAACTGTGGATTAATTGGAAAAAATGCAGCTGTCGAAGTTGACGGTGCTGCGTATTGGATGTCTGACAATGGTTTTTTTAGATATACAGGTAAACTAGAATCTATGGATTGTTTAGTTGAAGACTATGTTTATGACAATTTAAATACAACATCTAATCAAATGGTTTATGCTGGAATTAATAATTTATTTGGTGAGGTTACATGGTTTTATCCAGAATCTGGTTCTAATGTAAATACACAATCAGTTACTTATAGTTATCTAGATTCTACAGCTAAACGTCCCATATGGTTTGTTAATGCAAGTTCTTTATTTATTAGAACTGCTTGGGTTGATTCTGCTGTATTTGGATTACCACATGCAACTCAATACGATGCAGGCACTGATACATCTTTTGATGTAGTTGGTAATACTGAAGGAATTTCATATTACTATGAACATGAAACAGGAGTTAATCAAGTAAGACTAGGAGTAACAACAGCAATTCCAGCTGACATTACTTCTGGTGATTATGATATTACACAAAAAGTTGTAAGAGGAGCCGCAACAAACTTAGGTGACCTTAGAGGTGATGGTGAAAACATTATGAGAGTAAGTAGAATTATACCTGACTTTATATCTCAACAAGGAACCTCTATTATACAATTAGATTTAAGAAATTATCCTAGTGATACAGCAGCTAGCTCATCACTTGGACCTTTTAATATTACATCTAGCACTACAAAAGTTGATACACGTGCAAGAGCTAGAGCTATAGCTCTTACAATATCAAACACTGCAGTAGATACTAGTTGGAAATTAGGGACGTTTAGGTTAGATATACATGCTGGAGGAAGGCGATAGTGATAGAAAAAAAAATTAAATATGATGTGCAAGGTGGTATTAGAAACTATCTTGGCAAACAAAAAACAGTAAGTGGTGTTCCTCTTAAATGGAAATCTGGTCCAAGTCATCCAGAAACAGAATTAGCATATATTACAAAAGCAGAAAAAAAATTATTAATTAAAAAAGATTTACACAAATCATTAAAAGATGGGCCAAACAAAGGTCCTGGTGGAATAATGAGTTTAAACAATGATGGAATTGGAGATTTAGGAGGACCGGGTAATGTTGGTGCTGGTGGTGGTTATGGAGACACAGGAGATTTTGGTAGTGAAAAAGCTAATGATGCAAGTTTATCTGCTGGAAATCAAAGTGTTGGTTATGGTGGAGATGATGGAGATCCAAGAACCGGTGGTGGAGTTACTACACAAGGTTTTTTTGGAAAGGTAGTTGATAAAGCTAAAGATTATATTACGGGAGGCGGTTTAATTGGTATGGCTGCTAGAGGACTTAATAAAGCGTTTGGTGGTCCTAAATCAAAAGATACAGTTGAAATGTATGGACCTGAAGGTAAACAATCTGGACCAATGGCTCCAGGAAGAGATATTACAAACGTTGAGGAGAGAGACGGTGATGGTGGTAGAAATTTATATTTTAAAACAAATCAATATCCTACTACAAAAACTATTCCAGACGAAGGTATTGCAGCACTATTAAATTCTATGCCACAAGATCCATTTGTTTCAAGATACTTACAGAGTCAACCAGAAGAAATTAGAAAAAATATTGAAAAAAACATGCAAAATTATTACACAGTATAATGGCAAAGATAGTACAAACATTAACTAGAGCAAGCTCAGAATATGAGGAAGACGTTGCACAGTCTTTAGTTAGAGATTTAGATGCAGTTCTTGAAAAACTTAACACTACGTTTCAAGAAGAATTAAAACAGGAGATAGAAGCTAGAAGTTTCTTTTTAGATTAATGGCAGTAGTAAATCAATATAAATTTGTAGGTGTAGATAATAGTACAACAGGTAGTGCACTCACACCTTTTGGTTCAGGTGTTCCTGTAGTCAATGAAACAATAGTTATTAAATCAATATTAGTTACATCGGCTGCAACACCTACAGTTACTATTATAAACAATAGTATTACAGCTATTAAATCAGCACAATTAACAGCTAATACTACAACAGAATTATTAACCCAACCATTGATAGTAGAAGGTGGTACATCTTTTACAGTGCAATCAAGCACAACAGACTCGTTTGATGTAGCTATCAGCTATCTAAACATTAAAAAAGAGGTAACAACATAATGACAAATATACCAACACTAACACCAAAAAAAATTATAACTACAATTAAGAACAAGAAA
>Ga0209535_1002285_pt1 | contig 12477 bp, 16 predicted proteins | sample LinPmetageLP28_FD_184041 | JGI IMG/M metagenome (GOLD analysis project Ga0209535, IMG submission 184041) | Marine viral communities from the Pacific Ocean - LP-28 (SPAdes) (version 2) | ecosystem: Environmental > Aquatic > Marine > Oceanic | place: Pacific Ocean | collected 2009-08-22
ACTCTAACGAGGGTAGCGAAATCATATACAATGAAGACGGAAGCGTTTCAGGAAAACAAACAATTAAACCAGCCTCTAAAAAGAAATAAAACAGAGAGGACTGTAAAAACCTCAGCCAAACACTAACACTAACACTAACACTAACACTAACAAAATGGCAAAATTTATTAAATTTGACTTAACAACACCAGGCGCTACAACAGGAAATGAATTATTAATTCCTCTTGACGCTGTCGTGCGTGTTGCTACAAACTCAACAACAACAACAGATGTATTTTTAAACACAGCTAGCTCTGCAACTACAAAATGGAGAGTAACACATACTATTCCTTTAGTAGCTAATGCAGTTTTAGACGCTATTCAAGCTGCAATGGTTGCTAACCCAGGAGGTTATGTATCAACTGTAAATGGACCAATCAACACTGCTCAAGCACCCGTAGCTCAAGGAGCTGCTCCAGCAACTGGAAGAGGACCACAAGGACAAGCTGCTATTACACAACCAGCTATTCACGTGACTTTCACGTCTGCTGCGTTTACAGCTTAATAATATTTATGAAATCTAGAGGCTTAGGAGACAGCATAGAGAAGTTTACTAAGGCTTCAGGTATCAAAAGTATTGTTGACAATGTATCAAAAGGTTTAAACATTCCTTGCGGCTGTCAAAGTCGCAGGGATGCTTTAAACAAAATATTACCTTATAAAAAATAAATATGGCTTTTAAGTTAATTAATCCACCATACACAATGGACAATACTCCTGTTTACCACGTAGATATGGAAGAAGGAGTTATGGGAAAAGCAAACAATAATGGAACAATTATTGTAAATAAAAATTTAAAACCAGAGCAAATAAAAGATGTTATTAGTCATGAAAAAGTACATATAGACCAAATGGAAAGAGGTGACTTAGATTATGATGACGATAATGTTTATTGGAAAGGTAAAACTTACTCAAGAGCCGATATGGAAGAAGGTGCTAAAAACCTACCATGGGAAGCTGAAGCATATAAAAACGCGTAATGAATTTTTCAAAAAAAGGGTATCTAAATAATAGTCCTGATGTAGATAAACATCAAAATATAATACCGGGAAACAAAATAACAATGAAAGGAGTTGACTTTAAAGTGCTAGGAACTGATGACAGAGGCTACACTAAAGTAATGTATCCTGGAAATGATTACACTTTCCCAGGAGCTAAACACGTTGTAGAAACAAAAATAAAATGAGTAAAAAAAAATTTAAAGAAACTAAAGTAGGTGCTTTTTTAAGTAAAGCTGCTCCAGGTATTTTAGATCTAGCTGGTGATGTGTTACCTGATGCTGGAGTTTTAGGTTTAGTAAAAAATTTAATACATAAAGATCCTGTGCTACCTGCAGAGGATAAAGAAAAAGCTCTTAAACTTTTAGAACAAGATATGGTTGAGATGCAAGAAATCTCAAAACGCTGGGAAAGCGACATGAAGTCAGATTCATGGCTTAGTAAAAATACTCGTCCAATGTCTTTAATATTTTTAACTGTAATGACTATAGCTTTTATATGGGTTGATAGCCACGAAACATTATCATTTACAGTAGGACAAGAATGGATAAGTTTATTAAAAACATTAACAACAACAGTTTACGTGGCTTATTTTGGTTCACGAGGCGCAGAAAAATTTAAATCAATAAGTAATAAATAAATAAAAATTATGGGACAATTTCAAGGACAGCCTGATTTTGGTACAATAGCAGCTGTATTAACACCAAGCAATACAATAAGCAATGCTACAAATTTAAACAGCGCATGTATTTATGTTGGAGGACCAGCTCCAATAGCAAACATTACATGTATATTATCTGGAGTAACAGGTACTCAAGGAACTGTTACTGCTAATACTATTATAAACGGTGGTACTGGATACACAACAGCTGCAGGAGTAGCTGTTACGCCAGCAAGTGGACTTGGAACTGGTTGCACAGTAAATATAACAGCTGTAGCTGGTGTAATAACTGTAGTAGCAATAGCAACACTAGGTTCTAATTATAGAGACGGTGATGTTTTAACTATAGCTGGAGGTAATGGAGATGCACAAATAAGAATAAGCGTAACAGATCTTTTGCCAGACGCAGGAGACGCGGTAACTTTTACAGGATATCCAGCAGGATCTTTTTTACCAGTAATTGTTGATTACGTATTAGCAACTGGAACTACTGGAGTTAACATGTTAGCAATAAAATAATGAGTTTAAGACTAGGACTAGGTATAGGTATACCAATGGGTTACCCAGAAGGAGGCGGTACAAATCCACAAGAGTTTTATATTGTAAGCCAAGCTGCAATACCAAATGAATTTGTAACTGCAGAAACAAATGGAGATCTTATGATAACAGAAGTTTCTCCATAATAAATATATAAAAAAAATAAAATTAAGAAATGGCAAATATAAAATTTTCAGGATTCACACTAGTGACAAATGTATCTGGAATACAAGAAATTGTAGGGTATAATGGTACGCAAAATGTTCGTATAACACCAGCTAATTTTGTAACAACTGGAGGTACAGGAATTTTTCTACCTTTAGCAGGTGGAACAATGACAGGTAACACTACTCATAATGATAATGTAAAGTCTATTTATGGAACTTCAGGAGATTTAGAAATATATCACGACGGAAGTAATAGTTATATAAAAAATATTGTTGGCGATTTATACATACAAAATGCAGGAAAAAATTCTATTGTTTCAAAAAGTGCTGCTGCAGTAGAGCTTTATTATAATGATGTTAAAAAGTTTGAAACTACAAGTACAGGTATATCAGTAACAGGTGGAATAGTAGATTCTAATGGTGATTTAGGGACTGCTGGTCAAGTTTTATCTTCAACAGGAACAGCTTTAGATTGGATTACTGTTGGTGGTGGTGGTGCAACAAGTTTAAATGGTCTTACAGATTGTTTAGTTGATACGGATAGTTTATACGTTGGAGAAGTACCAAGTGGATTAAGTGGAAATCCTCAAGCAAATACTATATTAGGAATTGATGCTGGAGCTTCTTTAACGAGTGGAGCTAATAACACATTAATCGGAAATGATGCTGGAAAAAATTTTACTGGTGGAACTGCTATTTTTGTTGGTGCTTTAGCTGGAGAAGGAACTGGTACAGCAAATGCAACTGGTAATATAGCTATAGGTTGGTCAGCTTTACGTACAATAAATACTGGAAACGATAATGTTGCAATAGGTTTTCAATCTGGTAGAAGCATTGGCAATGGAGCTATGAGTAACACAATGTTAGGTCCTTTAGCTGGATATTCAAATACTGCAAATTATACTGTATTAATAGGCAGACAAGCTGGTACTTCAAACAGTTCTGCTGGACACGTTTCTATAGGCTATAATGCTGGGTTCTCTCAAACTTCTGGAACAGATAATACAAACATAGGTTATCAAGCTGGATACTCAAACACAGCACAAGGTTATAGAACAACAGTAGGTTTTCAAGCTGGATACGCTAATACAGGTACACAAAATGTATTTATAGGACAGCGAAGTGGATCTGGCGCTGGTACTGGCGAGGATAACGCTGTTGTTGGCTCAAACACTTTAACCGTTGCTAGTGCAGGCTCGTTTAATGCTGTTCTTGGAAATTTATCTCTGCAAAATTGTACAGGAAGCAATAATTCTACATTAGGTTATAAGGCTGGGCAAGCAGTTACCTCTGGAGCAAATAACGTTGCAATAGGTTTTCAAGCTATGGACGCTAATACAGATGGTAATGATAACGTTGCTATTGGATATGCAGCTTTAGGTGCTGAAACAAGCGGGGATAGAAACACAGCGATTGGTTACGGTGCATTAAACGATCAAAATCAAACTTTTGCAGCAGGAAACACTGCGATTGGTTATTTAGCTGACGATAAAAATTTAACAGGATTTCAAAGAACTTGTATTGGTTCTGAAAGTGGCGCAACTGGTGTCGGACCGAGTGGTGGAAATATCACTAATATTGGATATTCTGCTCAAGAAAGTAGTGCAACTGCTTCTAATGAAGTAACTTTAGGTAATTCATCTGTTGCAACTTTAAGATGTGCAGTAACTACAATAACTTCATTATCTGACGAAAGAGATAAATCTGAAATAAAAGATTTAGGATATGGACTAGCTTTTATTGATGCTTTACAACCAAGAGAGTTTGTTTGGGATAATAGAGTAGAAATAAATAGAGAAGGAGAAGAATTTTATTCAGCTAATAAAGGAAAAAAGGACTTTGGTTTTATAGCACAAGAAGTTAAAGAACTAGACAACGATACTTTGAGGTTAGTATATGACGTAAATCCAGAAAAATTAGAGTTAAGCTATGGTAAACTAGTACCAATATTAGTACAAGCTGTAAAAGAATTAAAAGCAGAAATAGAATTATTAAAATCATAAATAATGTACAAAAACGCAATTACATCAGAAAACACGCCAGATAGTCACAAGGCAGTTATAATTGGTCAAGTAGATGGTCAATTAGTAGAAGCTGCAGATTCAGAAACAACAGCTGAAAAGTTACAATGTCTTAAAGATCACTTTCTTTGGTTGTTATCAAATGACTTTTATAAAGACGAATGTAGCACTGAGCAAGTAAGTGGTATGGAATCGTATTTACCTGCTGATTATGCAGACGCATATGAAGAACTATCTGTATAGTAGATTTACTAAAATAGGTGTAACTATATAAATAATAAAACAATAAACAATTAAATTAAATTAAACCATGGAAAATCCAAAAATTAAAGAACATCAATTAAAACAAATTATTGATGATCAAAACGAATTACAAAAAACCTTAAGTCAAGTTGGTGTATTAGAAGCTCAAAAAAAACAACTAGTTGACCATGCATTAACTAAAAGTAGTGAAATGGAAAAATTTAAAGGTGAGCTTGAAAAAGAGTACGGTAAAATAAATATCAATCTAAAAGATGGTAGTTATGAGCTTGTAGAAGAAGAAGACACACTAAAAGCTTAGTAATGACTTCAAATATAAGAAAAATCAGTATCGGAGCTGACTATAAATCTGACGCTATGCACTATGCTGTAGGTCAACAAGTTTATGGTGGGCACGAAATATCTCATATATTACATGAAGAATCTGATAACTCTTATAACATCTATATTAAAAAAAACAACGAGGTATTACCATGGAAAAAATTTAATTCTAACATGGCTATATCTGTTGAGTATGATTTAGAATATTAATGAAAAGTATTTTTGATTTTATTATACAACCACTAGGTAATGAGTATAATAATGAAATTAAAGTTAAAAATAAATCTTTAATTATTAATACTAAAATAGAAAGTTATAAGTCAGTTAACAATTTAGCTATTGTAATTGAGGTGCCAAAAGCATATAATACTCCTATTAAAAAAGGAGATATTATAGTTGTACATCACAATGTATTTAGAACTTTTTATGATATGAAAGGTGTAAGAAAAAAAAGTAGATCTTGGTTTAAAGATAACTTATATTTCTGCCAAATAGATCAAGTTTATTTATATAAAAAAAATAAAGAGTGGAAATCATTTGGTGACAGATGCTTTATAATGCCACTTAAAAACAACAACTCTCTAACGCTTGATAAAGAGCAAAAGCTTATTGGTATACTTAAAATAGGCAATAACTCATTAGAAGCGCTTAAAATAATTCCTGGAGACATTGTAGGTTATAAACCTTACGGTGAATGGGATTTTTTAATAGACGGTCAACGTCTTTATTGTATGAAATCAAATGATATTGTTATAAAGTATGAACATCAAGAAAACCAAACTGAATATAATCCAAGCTGGGCAAGTAGCAGTTGAAGAACTTATTAAAGTTGCTAAAGAAGCTATTATAGATTCAAGCGATGATATATCAGCTGATAGACTTAAAAATGCTGCCGCTACAAAAAAGCTAGCTATATTTGATGCTTTTGAAATACTTAACCGTATTGAAGAAGAAAAAAACATGTTAGAAGAAAAGCCAAAGGAAGTTAAAAAAGAAACTACATTTCGTGGTTTCGCTGAAGGAAGATCTAAATAATGTACGAGCAGACTTTATATAAAATATTATCAGATCACATTAAACCTAAAATTCTTAAACGAATGAATAGGTATAAAAAATGGGAGTATGGATACAACGAAGAGCATGATATAATTATTATATCTAGAACTGGACAAATTGGAGAGATTTATGAAATACAAAATCTTAAAATAGCTTTACCATTAGCTAACAATGTTCATGTTTTTGAAAAAAACAAATGGACTAGATTTGATTATCCTAAAGTATTAAAAAGAATAAAAACAGTATTTGATTGGAGAGAATATCCTGAAGACTTTAAAGAAAAATGGTATGATTATATTGATGAAGAATTTAAAAGACGTGAAGAAGGATTTTGGTATGTTAATAAAAATGTACCTATATATTTAACAGGTACTCATTACATGTATTTACAATGGTCAAAAATTGATGTTGGCCAACCAGATTTTAGAGAGTCAAATAGATTATTTTTTATATTTTGGGAAGCATGCAGAGCAGACAACAGAAGCTATGGTATGTGTTACTTAAAAAACAGACGATCTGGATTTTCATTTATGGCATCGGGAGAAACTGTTAACATGGCTACAATGTCTACAGATGCGCGTTTTGGTATATTATCAAAATCAGGTGCAGATGCTAAAAAAATGTTTACGGATAAGGTAGTGCCAATATCAGTTAATTATCCTTTCTTTTTTAAACCTATACAAGATGGTATGGATCGACCTAAAACAGAGTTAGCATATCGTGTGCCAGCTTCTAAGTTTACAAGAAGATCTATTGTATCTACAGATAAACCAGAAGACCTTGCTGGGCTTGATACAACTATTGATTGGAAAAATACAGGTGATAATGCTTATGACGGTGAAAAATTAAGATTATTAGTACATGATGAAAGTGGTAAATGGGAAAGACCTAATAATATACAAAACAACTGGCGCGTTACTAAAACAACATTAAGACTAGGTTCTAGAGTTATTGGTAAATGTATGATGGGATCAACATCAAACGCTTTAGATAAAGGTGGCAGAAATTTTAAAAAATTATACGATGACTCAGATGTTACAAAAAGAAATGCTAATGGACAAACTCGTTCAGGATTATATTCTTTGTTCATTCCTATGGAATGGAACTACGAAGGATACATTGATTCTTATGGCTATCCTGTCTTCGAAACTCCATCAAAACAAGTGTATGGACCTCATGGAACGCCAATTAAAATTGGGGTTATTGAATACTGGAATAATGAAGTAGAAGGTCTTAAAGATGACCAAGACGGTTTAAATGAATTTTATAGACAGTTTCCTCGTACAACTAAACACGCGTTTAGAGATGAATCAAAAATGTCTTTATTTAATTTAACTAAAATATATCAGCAAATTGATTTTAATGAAGATTTAAAAAACTCTATAAATATAACTAAAGGAAGTTTTCAATGGGAAAATAACGATAGAAATAGTAGGGTTATATTTGTTCCAAATAATAATGGTAGATTTTTAGTTACATGGGTTCCGCCTACTAATTTGCAAAATAGAGTTATAATTAAAAACGGAATATACTACCCAGGAAATGAACACTGCGGTGCTTTTGGGTGTGATCCATATGATATATCAGGAACTGTAGATAAAAGAGGTTCTAATGGATCTTTACACGGATTAACTAAGTTTAGTATGGAAGACGTGCCTCCAAATCATTTCTTTTTAGAATATATAGCTCGTCCACAGACGGCTGAAATATTTTTTGAAGACGTACTTATGGCCTGTGTTTTTTATGGCATGCCAATATTAGCAGAAAATAACAAACCTAGATTACTGTATTATTTTAAACGTAGAGGTTATAGAGGTTTTGCTATGAATAGACCTGATAAAAAATATAGCAAATTATCAATTACAGAAAGAGAAATTGGTGGAATACCTAATTCTAGTGAAGATATAAAACAAGCCCACGCGTCTGCTATTGAAACATATATACAAGATTTTGTTGGATTAAAAGAAACTGGCTATGGAGATGTATATTTTCAAAGAACATTAGAAGATTGGGCTCAATTTGACATAAACAATAGAACTTCACATGATGCTTCTATTAGCTCTGGTTTAGCCTTAATGGCATGTAATAAACACAGATACGCTCCTAGTTTTGCAATAAAAAAACAACCTGTAAATTTAGGAATTAAAAGATACGATAATAAAGGAACTATATCAAAAATTATAAGTTAAATGAAGATACAAACGAATAGCAATAGTGCTTTTCCTAGCCAAGTAGTTAGTGATCAAGAAAAAGCTACATGGGAATACGGTAGTCAAGTTGCAATGGCTATTGAAAACGAATGGTTTGACCAAGGTAGGACTAATGGTAGTAGATATTTAACTAATTGGAATAGTTTTCATCAATTAAGATTATATGCTCGCGGCGAACAATCTACTAAAAAATACAAAGATGAGTTATCTATTAATGGTGATTTGTCTTATCTTAATTTAGACTGGCAACCAGTTCCTATATTATCAAAATTTGTTGATATAGTTGTAAACGGTATATCATCTAAGTCATATGATATAAAAGCTTATGCTCAAGACCCTTCTTCAGTTAAAAAAAGAACTAACTACGCTTCTAAGATATATGAAGACATGTTGGCTAAAAAATATTTAGAAAACTTAAAAGCAACTTTAGGTATGGATTTATACCAAAGTTCCGCTAATAGTTTACCTGGAAGCGAAGAAGAACTAGAGCTTCACATGCAATTAAGTTACAAACAAGCTATTGAAATAGCAGAAGAAGAAACTATTGCAAGTGTTTTAGCTCAAAACAAATATGATCTTATTAGACGTAGACTTAATATGGACTTAACAGTTATCGGTATTAGTGCTGTTAAAACTAATTTTAATACAGCCGAAGGTATAAAAGTTGATTACGTAGACCCTGCGCGTATGGTATATAGTTATACTGAAGATCCAAACTTTGAAGATATATATTATATAGGAGAAGTTAAATCTATAACAATACCTGAGCTTAAAAAAGAATTTCCAAATATTACTAAAACTGAACTTGAGCGAATTCAAAAAATGCCAGGCAATAGACAGTATGTTACCGGTTGGGGTAATTATGATAAAAACACAGTTCAAGTTATGTATTTTGAATATAAAACTTATGCTAACCAAGTTTTTAAAATTAAAAAAACAGATCAAGGTTTAGAAAAAGCTTTAGAAAAAACAGATATGTTTAATCCACCAGAAAATGATGGTTTTGAAAGAGTTGCAAGATCTATTGAGGTCTTATATAGCGGTGCTAAAGTTTTAGGCACGGACACTTTGTTAAAATGGGAATTAGCAGAAAACATGACAAGACCATATGCCGACACTACTAAAGTAGAAATGAACTATGCTATTTGTGCTCCAAGAATGTATAAAGGACGTATAGAATCTCTTGTAAGTAAGTGTATTGGTTTTGCTGACATGATACAGTTAACACATTTAAAATTACAACAAGTTATGTCTAGATTAGTTCCAGATGGTGTTTTTTTAGACATGGACGGTTTGGCTGAAGTTGATTTAGGTAATGGTACAAACTATAATCCAGCTGAAGCATTAAACATGTATTTTCAAACTGGTTCGATAGTTGGTAGATCACTTACGCAAGATGGTGAATTAAATAGAGGTAAAGTTCCAGTTCAAGAACTTACTAGCTCTAGTGGTCAAGCTAAGATACAAAGTTTAATACAAACTTATCAGTATTATTTACAAATGATACGTGATGTAACCGGACTTAATGAAGCTCGTGATGGTAGTACGCCAGACAAACAAACATTAGTAGGGTTACAAAAGATAGCCGCTAACGCATCTAACGTAGCAACTAGACATATTAAACAATCTAGTTTATATTTAACTTTAAAAATTGCAGAAAACATTTCTTTAAAAGTAGCAGATGCTTTAAATTTTCCATTAACATCAGAATCTTTAGTTAATTCCATTTCTACATACAATGTATCGACTTTAGATCAAATAAAAAAATTAAATCTTCACGATTTTGGTATATTTTTAGAACTAGAGCCAGATGATGAAGAAAAAGCTCAATTAGAGCAAAACATGCAATTAGCTTTAAAACAAGGCGGTATTGACTTAGAAGACATTATTGATATTCGTCAAATAAACAATATAAAGCTAGCTAATCAAATGTTAAAAATAAAGAGAAAACAAAAGCAAGCTCAAGACCAACAAAATCAACAAGCCAATATACAAGCTCAAGCAGCTGCTCAAGCAGAGACCGCAGAAAAAACAGCAATGGCAGAAGTTGAAAAACAAGAAGCTATAAACGGTTCTAAAGTCCAATTTGAGCAAGCTAAATCTCAAATGGAAATGCAACGTATGCAAGCTGCTGCTAGATTAGAACAACAAAAAATGCAAATGCAATTTCAATTTGATATGCAACTTAAGCAAATGGAATCTCAAACTATTCAAAGCAAAGAAGCAGCAATTGAAGACAGAAAAGATAATCGTAGTAAAATGGAGGCTACACAGCAAAGTCAATTAATAAGTCAAAGACAAAATGATTCATTACCTCAAGACTTTACAACCCAAAACCAAACGGATCAAGTAGTTCCAGGTTTTCAATAAATCCCCATTAATTATTTAATTATATTATATTATGTTAGAAGAAACAAAAACAAATGAACCTGTTAAACAGGAAGGAGACTTTAAAATAAAGTCTAAAAAAAGAACACCTAAAAAACTAGTTCTTAAACAAGAAGAAGTTGTAAAGGTTAACGTTAAAGAGCCATTAGTAGAATTACAACCAGAAATAAAAAAAGTTGTGATACCATCTGATGCATTAAAACAACCAGAAGATGCCATTCAAATCGGAGAAACAAAAGAAGTGGTTGTGGGCGAACAAACCGGAGATAGCGCTAAAGTGGACGAACAAGTACAAGAGTCCAGCGAAGCTGTTGAAAAATTTAACCCATTATCCGAAGTAACTGAAGAAGAAATAAAAAAAGTTACTAAAGAAGTTAAAGAAGCTGTAAGAGATGAAAAAGTTCTTGGAAAACCTTTACCTGAAAATATAGAAAAACTAGTAGATTTCATGGAAGAGACTGGTGGAACTATAGAAGATTATACAAGGTTAAACGCAGATTATTCAAACGTTGATGAAAATACTTTATTAAAAGAATATTATAAAAAAGCTAAACCTCATTTAAACGAGGAAGAAATTGGGTTTATAATGGAAGATAATTTCCAATATGACGAAGATATAGATGATGAGCGAGACATCCGAAAGAAAAAACTTGCTCAAAAAGAAGAGATTGCAAAAGCTAAAGGCTTTTTAAATGACTTAAAGGATAAATATTACCAAGATATCAAGTTGAGATCTGGTGCAACCCAAGAGCAGAAAAAAGCAATAGAGTTTTTCAATCGCTATAACGAACGACAAGATATAGCAGAACAACAAAAGGAAAAATTTAAACAAAATACTAAAGAGTTATTTAGCCAAGATTTCAAAGGTTTTGATTTCAAAGTTGGGGAAAAAAACTTTAAGTATAATGTTCAAAATCCTGATAAAATTTCAGAAAATCAATCAAACATCGAATATTTAATTAAGAAGTTCTTAAACGAAGATGGTGAAATGAAGGACACGTCTGGTTATCACAAAGCTGTATATGCCGCTGACAACGTTGATAAAATTGCTAGTCATTTTTACGAACAAGGAAAAGCTGATGCTGTAAAAGAAGTTATCAGTAATTCCAAAAATCCTACAATAACAAAAGCTAGAGCACAAAGCTCAGACGATGTTTTTATTGGAGGTTTAAAAGTAAAATCGGTTAGTGGATTTGATTCAGCAAAACTTAAAATTCAAAAAAGAAAATTTAACTAATTAAAAAACAAAAATTATGGCTATAAGTCCTCAATTTGGTAGTTTAATTCCTTCGCAAACTCAACAACTTTTGCCAAGTAACTACCTACAATTTAACGCTGGTGGAGCTGCTGCGAATGATTTCGCGCAACAATATTTACCAGAAATTTATGAACAAGAAGTAGAAAGATACGGAAACCGTACTCTATCTGGATTCTTAAAAATGGTTGGCGCTGAAATGCCAATGTCTTCTGATCAAGTAATTTGGTCTGAACAAAATAGACTGCATGTATCTTATACTGGTTACCAAATCGGTGCTGATGCTGCTAATGCAAACCTTATTACTTTACCTGCTTCTGTAAGAAACGTTGTATCAATTAACGATACAGTAGTTCTTTTAAACCCAGTAAGTGGTGCTGAAGTAAAAGCTATCGTAACAGGTTCTACGACAGTTGCAATCGGTGGTGCTCCTGCTAATGGTGGTAGCTTTACTGTTGCTCCTTTTGTTGGAACTGGTTTAGTAGCTGCTGGATTCGTAGCTGGTGCTGTAGGTCTTGGTGCAATACCAGGTCTTAAAGTATTTGTATACGGTTCTGCTTATG
>Ga0209535_1002286_pt1 | contig 12477 bp, 14 predicted proteins | sample LinPmetageLP28_FD_184041 | JGI IMG/M metagenome (GOLD analysis project Ga0209535, IMG submission 184041) | Marine viral communities from the Pacific Ocean - LP-28 (SPAdes) (version 2) | ecosystem: Environmental > Aquatic > Marine > Oceanic | place: Pacific Ocean | collected 2009-08-22
ATTTCATACTTACATCCCTCGTCTTCAGCTAGTTCTTCTCTTAACTTGTCTATGTTCATTTACCAACCTTTTTCATGGCCTTTTTGTGTGCCTGTCCAAAAGTTTTACCTGTCTTCATATCTTTAGTCATAGCAGTCATGTGTTTTTTAGTGTGATGTTTGCTATGCTTTTTCATGGTATTTTGTTGGCGTTTAGTTAAAGTTTTTTTAGCTGTTTTCTTTTTCATTTCTTAGTCTCCGAACCTAACCATACTGCAAATGCTCCTGTCATCGCACCTGAGACTACAGATATCATTGCACTCTGCTGTGTACTCAAGTCGTCTAAGGACATACCCCATTCAATTACTCTAATGTACATAACTGTTACTACGAGCATCATTAAACGAGGTACTATCTTGTATTCTAAAATTGTTTGTGCAGCCATTGCTTCTTCTTTGGTCTAACAAATTCTATATCAGGGCTAGGACTACCTCTTACCGAAGAGTTTAGTAGCACTGCGTACACCAAAAGAAGCGGCAACAATAATGCCAAGACTGTACTGATACCATTGTGGCATGGCTTCAAGCTGTGCAAACCCATTTGATACTACTTCTTCCATTCCGGGGATGAAGGCTAATATTAAGGGTATTGAGAACAAAATTACCAACCACTCGTCTTTCCACGAGGATTGACTACCCTTTGCCATCTCCAAATCCCAATCAATCTCACCAGTAGCTTTCTTCTGCATCACTACAGCTTCGGCTTGCGCCCTAGCTACTTTAGTTGCTGACTGAGCCTTCTTCTCTTCTACTTTACCATTTAACCATGTACCTGCTAAATCAGCTACAGGTCCTATCAACATGTTTAACATTTCCACCTCTTACGTGCTTGACGCAGACGACTATTCGGGTCTTTAGCCGCCTTAGGAAATTTCTTCATTTGTCCTGCAGACCTAGCACAGAATGACTTACGACGTTTTGCATCCTTACTTCCTGCCTTAACTTTACCCGTAACAGCCGTCTTCAGCTTACTTCCGGGGTTTTTCTTACGGTATGCTTTAACACCAGCCTCAGTCATGCCTGCTCCCGACTTGGTTGGTCGGAAGTTCTTCTTGTTTCGCTTGGGCATGTTGTCTGGTTTACGCGCCATCACTTCTTCTTTGCTGTTTGTGATGCACGTTTAAAATTAGCCTTAGAGGGTGCGCCACTGCTACCTGCCTTACGCATCTTCTCTCCACTACCTGCTCTGATACGATTACGTTTGGCTGCGATGTTGGCATACAGACCTTTACGTTTAGTCATGTCAATTACCTTTCTAGAGTTCAAGGGGCAAGTTACCCTGCCCCCTGAGTGTTAGTATTAAACCCCAGTTTGAACTGCGGCAGTCTGTACTAATTTAGTTGGGTCGCCAATGTCAGCAATCAAAGCAATAACACGGAAGCGAACTACTGCAGAGTCTGCACCCAAGATTTTAACTTGGATAGCATCTGTAGCAATTACAGTGTTAATACCTGCGGCTGTTGGGTGAAAGTTGTAGATAGCATCAGCGTTGCCATCGACACCATCACAGAAGGCATCAATGTCAGTACTAATACCAACATCAAAAGTCACACTAGAGCCACCAGCTTCAAGAACGTCCAAACAACCACCAAGAACGATGGAGTTGTCAGGAAGGTCAATCACCTTGATAACATCGTTAGCTGTTAAGTTTGTATCTGCAGCGTCAAATATTTTTGACTGCACAATATAAGGACGAATTGCGTGAGCAGGATGTCCTACAGTTCCACCACCAGTGATGGTAAAATCGACAGTAGCCATTAGTCAATCTCCTCTATGCGAAGTCAATGACACCGCGAACAACAGCTTCTTGGCGCAATACTTTTTGCCCAAAAACATGTAGTCCACGAATAACGTCAGAGAACGATTCAGTTGAACGAACCACTTCGGTTTTAGCGATGTGGGATGCAGTAGAAACTGCTGACATGTGACCTGCAAGAATAATATTCTCAGAAGCATCAGTTGCAAGAGTTGCAGATGCGTCAGTTAGGGTCACTTGGTCTGTGCCACCTGTGCTGTTAAGCGCAGTTGACTTGTAACAACGGAAGCCTGCAAATGTTCCCGGCAATGCTAAACCATTTCTCAATGGGGAGCTATTGTCGCCAGTTACTTGAACTTCAGCTAGTTTGTTACCAGCTTGTAGCATCTTCTGATAGAAGATTGGAGGTGCTACAAACCAACGGTTTTCTTCAGGCACAGATTGGTCGTCTAGTAGACGAGCCATAGCTAACATCATGTTGATGCCGTTATCATCTGTTTCAACGTTGATAGGAGCGTTAGCTGTACCAATGTCGCCTGCCGCGGCAGTTGTGGTTAGAGTCGTGCCAGAAACAGCAGACGCGGCAATACCTGCACCGTCTGAGATTGCTTGCAAGACTGTTGCATCGTACTTACGCTTCAGAGCGAATGCACCTGAAGATGTAGCCAATGCTTCAAAGTTAACGTGAGACTGACGCTCTTCAATATCGTCAATCTTAAACGCAAATGCGTTTGCTTGGTCAACAACCATAGTGATTTGGTCATCAGCTAAATCCTGTGGATTAACCACTGAACCACGCTGATATGATGACACAGTTACTGTAGGCTCTTTAATGACACGAACAGTATCGCCAAAATTTTCAATTTCGCCAGCGTAATCGGTGTTAGTAATATCTTCTACAACCGAAGCACGACGGAAAAACTTGAGAACCTTTTGGCTAAAAATTTCTGGTGCAAAGTTACCACTAGGTAAGTTTCCATATCCAGAAGAAGTAGTGAACGCCATGTTCTAGTTCCTTCCTTGTCTCTTTTTGAGGTTTTTAGGAGTTAAAGTCTATTCGCCCCTCAGCCCTTGCAGCGTCTAATTCAGATTCCATCTGTTCAAACTCCCAAGGTTTCATCTTGACGATTTCTGAAGATTTGAATGTACGTTTTCCACTATTAGAGTCTGTACGGACATCCCTGACAGGTGTTTTTGTAACGGCATCTGCCGCACTTGCCTGTCTCTTCTTTGTTGGTTTGTTAAGACCAGTATCGGCCTTATAAAGGTCCACTACACGAGCAGCCCATTTTGCATCAGTACTGTTTTTATAGATACCTTCAGCAATTGTTTTTGGCTGTTCTTCGAGCCATGTTAAAAACTCTTTTGAAGATTTAAGCTCATCAAAGTCTGAGTGCAACCGTAGCAGTTCTTCGTACGCTTTCTGCTTTTCTAGTTCCTTTTCTCGTTCCTTAATAGTGCCTATTTCCTGTCGAAGCTGTGACACCTGTGATTCCGTCTGCATAGACGCAACCGTTTGCACTACTTCAAATACATCAGGGTAACGTTCCTTAAACTCTTGAAGTTCTTCTTGAGTCCTTGGTGGTGTTACTCCCCTAGGCATTTCAACAGCGCGTTCTTCCATCGTTTTACGAAGAGACGAAAGCTCTTCTTTAAAGTCTGAAACTTTGCTGTCATAGTGTTTTTTAAGGTCGTCATAACGTTTTTTATAGTCGTGTTCAGGCTCAGAAGAGTCTGGTTTACTGACAAAGCTATTTGCATCCTGAGTAGCTGCATTTGGTGCAGGGTCAGGTTGAGTATCGTCTGAGGAAGCTTCAACATTTTCTGTATTATCTTCTTCATCCTTGTATACTTCATCCTTATAATTTCCACGGTATAAATTTTCATTATTTATAGTTCCGAAAGAGTCGTTAGGTTTATTGGCTCTGTGGCCTTTTACTTTTGCCATTTATTTACCTCATAATGCGGGGCTACTTGGCTGTAGGTAGCCGCTTCGGTTATGTCAGGGCCGTAGTACGGGTAGCTGACTAAACTTTAAGGGAACTCAGGAGAGAGTCGCCCTTTAGAATCCATTGGGATAGCAGAATAAAATTCATGCGGACCTATCTGGTCTGCAAATTCTAACAGGTCAGAATCACGCATCCACTGACTATCTGCCCCCGGTTTTGTATAAAATAGTGTATTGTAAGGAAGTCTTTTATAACCTTCCGTTTCAGGGCTTGTAACATTACTAGCCGCTATAAACGCTTTCTTTAGTCCTTTATCGGCTGTCCCAGCTATAACTTCATTAAGACGAGCCTCTAATACAGAAGGCTCAAGTCCTGAAAACTGATAAGCTTTATTTGGGTTATTGTCTACGTGTTGTTTTAAAACTTCCTTTACAGTTTTTACGTTTTTAAAATCTTGATAGTCTGAATCTCTTCTGTTTATTATAACTTCAGCAATAGCTTCCATGTCTTCTACTGGAGTAATATTAGATACTGTTTCTGTAAGTAGAGTTAACATGATTGCATCTCTATCAGAAAGAGTAGCCATAAATTTATCTATTTCGCCTCTTTGTCTTTTACGTTGACCAAATTTTTTTAATGCTTCTAATGTCTCTTCAGGTATTTCAATATGTTCGTCAAAAGGGCTAGCTACCTCTCCCCCATTATTCATATCTAGAAAACCACCCCTAGCCACGCCTTCTAGTTCCTGACCATTATCTTCTATCTTACGTTCGGTATCCCTAATGCCACGCTTGTTTATTTTTTCTAAGCGGTCAAGACCAATAATCTTCACCATGTAAGGGGCTACAACAACCTCACCGCGAGATATCGCAACGTCAATCATCTTACGAGTAGCATCTCCTGATGTACCCTGTGATACTGCACCCCTGCGGATTGCTTCTTCGTGTGCGTCAAGTAGCATCTTGGATATGTCTTGTTCACCCGCAAACTCCACAGAAGATGCGTTTAGGACAAATGCTCCCTCAGGTAGTTGGGTTGGTCTGTCATCTGCTACTTCTTGTGCATCTGTTGCTTGGCTAGGAGGCACACCATCTACAAACCCTGACTGACCCTCTTGGTCAGGCACGGGGCCTCCATTGTTCATGCCGATAAAACCGCCCCTATTAAAAGCGTCTTCAAACGTAGGGTCTTCTTTTTGTAATTTTTGTACTTCACGTATATCCCGTTGTTCACGCCTGTCTACTACGTTTTGTTTTAATTCAGTTCTTCTTTTTGCAGCTTGTATTGCGCGATTTGAAGCAGCGGCTCTTTCAGCCTTTTGTTGTGCTTCCTGTTCTCTTTGTAACTCTAAGTCTTCTTCACGGGTTCTTATCCCTGAGTACTTATCCTCATCACCCAAGAAATCCATGTCCATATTGTATATGGTAGACGAAGCTGCGTCACGCAAATTACTTTGAAGAGTGCCACTCCCTGCCCTAGCATTCTGTATAGCACTTAACGCTAAATCTCGTGCCGTTTTAGCATCCATGCCCGGAAAATAGTTCTTAGCCAAGGTTTCCACGTCCGACATCATACCCACAGGAGCATATCCAAACCTATGAGTATAGATAGCCCCATCTGACCTATAGAAGCCTGCCTGCTTATTGTTAGGGTCTAAGTAGACACCCCCACTCTCCTCAATGCCTGTATTAATCCTCTTGTTACCCATGAATAGCCCACTCTGACCATCCTTATCCTTCTCAAAACGGAAAGTATCAGGAAGTATTCCCTTCGATAGGGCTTCTATATTCTTTATCTGTTGAAAAGACAAACTCTGTCTGTTGCCTGAGTAAGACCCGTCCCCCGGACCTCGGACAACCATGAGGTTTCCTATACTAGCGGCAAATCCTAAGTCCCCTGCGGGGTTAGCTTGCGCTTCTGCGCTTATCCTTGTTAGTATATCTCTCCTTGAGTCTCTAGTTAGTTGACCCATTGCACTTAGAACAGGGTTTCCCGTGGGGTCAAATTGAGTATTTCCCATTTCGTCTTTATAGGTTTCTCCCCCAATAAAACTGCCCATAATACTGCCTGTTAAACCTGCTCCTACTAAACTGGTCTGCCCAATTGAACTCGCACCTGCAAAAACCCCCTTAACTGCAGGTTCTAAGTTATCAGCTACCTTCTTCCTAAGACTAGAATCGTCAGGAAGGTTAAAAAGGTTCAACCTGTCATTGCGAAAGACAGGCTCAGAGCCAAACGCCTCTGACTCAGATATTTTTGAATTAATATTCTCAGGGTCTAAGGCCATAACGTTTATGTCCATAGTACCGTCAGACTTAACAAAGGAAGACCCCGGAACAAACGGTGAGGTATCATCGTCATCACTGGGAGACATATTATAGCTTACGCCAGTTGTTGTCTCTTCTTGCTTATCAGAGTCACTGCCACCTCCACCGCCTCCATCACCGTACGTACCTTTTATTCCTAGTACTTGCTGATAGAAGTTGACAAAGCTATTCTGATACTGGTCTGGAGTTAGTGTCTGACTCTGCGTGTATGTTATTGCCATTGTTTATACTACTCATAAGTAAATGTGCTGTTTTCTTTTCTATTCTCGTTGAGGACTACTGCCTCTTGGCTACTCTTCAGCTTGAGGAGGATTTCCAGTAAAGCCAGCTTCCCCTGCGCTCGGAGCAGTTCCGACTCCGATTGTGCCGTTACCACGCCCTGAATCGTCAGTTCCCTGAGGTCCTTCAGGTACTCCTCCATCATTTCCCATTCCTTGCCCTGCACCAGCGGGGCTAGCTTCTGCGCTTGCTGCTTGTTGAGCATTTGCCATCATTCCTTGTAACATTTTTGCATATAATTGTGCTTCATTAGTATCATTAACTAAACTATCAGGGTCTATGTCCTGAGAGATGGCTAACTCCCGCATAAGATTAGGTATCTTGATAAAGGGCGCAAGCATCGGGTTTGCGACAGTCTGAAGGAGGGCTGTAAGCCTCTGACTCCGAACTTCTTTCTGCATTACAGCAGCAACACCCCTCGGCTTTATTTCCAAGTCCCCCACAATATCGGGAGCATCGTCGTTGAATTGCATGTTCCATTGAAAATATGCCTCCCCTAATGGTTTTAACAACATGTCGTCTATATTCTTAACCACAGTCTTCATAGAAAGCCCAGCAGACCCCATCAGCATGGATAGACCTGCCGCAGTACGTCCTGTGCCTGTAACGCCTGTCTGACCGTGCATAATCGACGGTATTCCTGTGTCCTCGTCAGCAAGTTGCCTTGCTATCTGATACATCTGCAGATTTTCACCTGCGGTGTTTGGAAACTTTAGTCCGTTGATAGCTGTTCCAGTAACCCCCGACTGTCTACGGAAAATCTTTCCGGGGAAGATGTCCATGTTCTGACCGGGGACAAGGCTAGCCTCATCAACGTCAAAGACTAGATTACCTGCCAAGGCTAGATTATCAATAGCCATTCGATAGTGACCATTCATCAGCTTCTGTGAGTATTCCATATTCTCTGCCACGCCAGTACCCCAGAGTTGATACGGATTTAATTCGTATGGAAATACTTGATATGGTATACGAGCAGGTGTGAATGGATTTAGGACACAGCGAAGTATCATACCCCCACAAACCCAGACGTTTACCTGTAGTTCGTCAAACTCAGACATGTCAGTAGCTTCGTCGAAGCCTGCTTCTCTAGCTAGTTTAGAATCTAGGACACCCCAATACTCTAGAACCTCATATCTATTCTCAGATACGTAAGGCTCAGTCTCATCCTCGCGGATAGTATCTTCATAGTACTTGTCCTCATAGTTAGGGCCTTTTGCTAGGCACTCTTCTATGTTCTCCGCTATGAAGTAGGGACGCTTGATTAGAGAGCGAAGTTGTTGACGATTGTATCGATGTCTCTCTATTACGTATTCACAGTCATCGATGTTTGTAGCCGCAGGGTCTGGATGAAAGTCCCAAGCAGATACCATTTCTATACGTGGTACAGACTTTTCATATGGCTGGTATTCCCGTTCACCATTCTCGTCTCTGTCCCACTTGTGAACACGTTTGTTGAAGTTGAAAGGTCCTTTTACAATTCCTGTACCTAGAAGAGCCGACTCAAAGATTGCACTCCTGAAAACATTGACCGCATTCGTGTCGAGAAGTTGGTCGTGAATACACTTCTCCATCTTCAGGGCTGTTTTCTGTGCTGGGCTAATCTGTGGTTCGCCTACCTTGCTAGGTCCTTCAGCTAGTGGCAACTGCCCCATAGACTGTTCTAGACCACCAAGAAAATCCTTAGAGGGTTTAGCACCTAAGGCTCCGGGAGTAAGCTCCCTGCCATCCCCAGAGAACCCGTAGGGGTCTTCTGGCATTTGGTCTAGAGGAGTTTCCATGTGAGCAAACTCTGCTATACCTTCTGGCATAGGAGTTGGTTCTACAACAAGTGGAAACTTTTTATTAGCAAACAGGATATCTATAATCTGACCATACGCGGCAAGAACCTTGGTCTTGGTTACTCTTACGAATACCTGTGACCTTTCGGAGTCTCTATACTGCGTAGTCGAATCGTAGATGCCCCTAAAGTTTTTAAAAGCCTGTAACCAACGTTGCTCGTAGGAGAAACGTCCGTTCTCAGCCTCTTCAAACTTGCGTCGGACGTACCCTGCTAACCCCGGAAGCATTTCATCTGGGGATTGAACGGGTATGGTTGTGTCGTCTGCAGGCTGTAGGAAATTGTCTTCTGACATATTTACTTCTTTTTCTTAGCAGGTATTTTACCACCCATTTTTCTATTGGTGACACCACCTCTAGGTTTATCTTTAGTTCTCATCTTCATTTCAGTCTTTACATAATCAGGTGAAACTATACCTCTAGTCATGTTATAGATGCGTAAAAGCATTTCATCCGAAGATATTTTTTTAGTCATAGAATCCTCCTAATAGTCGCGTTCGTCTGCCATAGCGAATAACGATGCTTCAACTGTTGGCTTAGTCTGCTTCTTTGGCATGTCTTCAGTTATAGGACCTTGTTGTACACGAGTATCAAATTCCAAGCCTCCGCGTGTTAGGGAGCTTGCACCCTCGTCTGTGTCAACAGATGTCTTGTCTGAGTTCATAATGTAAGCAGCACCGTAGTTATAGTTATTTCCGGGCATATCTTTTCTCCTTATCTAGATAGGAAGCCACCTGTATTCATATCAACAGGAGTGGCTTCCTCGTTCCTATTGATAAATCCTGAAGCTATAGTCGCCATAGGACTAGCTAAAAATTTTGAAGTTGCAAGAGGAGCTTCGCGGTCAGCAACTGCACCTGTAACCATTTCACCAGCTACCCCTGCTACTTCACCAAGCGCAGGAAGTACGCCCTCCTCTTGACCAGTAACGTCCTGTACTAGCTTTTTACCCTTAGCTCCTGCCTCTTCTAAACTCTTCTGGTCGAAGACTCCTGTAACCAGTGCCTCCACGGGTCCGGGAACCATAGCCGCTAAAGTAGAACCAGCCCCCGCAATAACTCCTGTAACTGCCTTGGTTGTATCATTATTGACGAAGTTTAAGATTGCATCAGCCATCTTCTTTCCGTCAAATCCCTTAGCTCTCAAGCTTTCAGCCGCCTCAGGGTTAGGCGCAGGCATTAGGTCATCAGCTACTTGTGGTGAGGGAACAGCCTGTTTAACAGGGCCTTTTTCTTCTACTTGTATATTTGTACCAACGTCAAACTTCTTTATCTTTATTGGTGCGGGTGCTTCTGTTTCTATGTCAGTAAACTCTGGTGTTTCACCATCAAATAACATTGTGTTAAGACTTAGAGACTTACCTTGTTGCCCTGCTTCGCTAGCACCCGAAAGTGTTTCTGCGTACTGCTGGTGAAAGAAATTGGATATCCTATTTACATCTTCTGCTGCAGAGTCTCCATAAACACCGGGAGCCGCCCCAATATATCTAGATTGTTCTGTATTTGCTTGTATAGGGCGACCTACTAATGCACCTGCTCTGTTTACATCAACACCTAGTTGGTCAAAGGCCGTTGCATTTAAACGTCGAAGGTCGTAGGAGGTTAGGTATGGTACATCTTTAGTGTCTACTGTTTTAAGGTCTTTTTTAATTCCAAAACTAGAATTTAATTTTTTAAGCACCCTATTTATGTCAGTATCCGTAATAGACTCTACTTTATTTCCTACTCGTCTTACAAAAAATCCTTCACTATCACCAAACTCTGCTTCGTTGTATATTGTTTGGTCTTGTAGTATAGCTATAGAACGTCTTGATAGCGGTACATTTATATTATTATCTGTTTTAACACCCTTCATATCCTTTGGTATAAATATCCCCGGAGAACCTCCCGGACGTTCCGACGTTTTGAAGGATGCAGTAGGAAGACCACCTACGGCAGAGGGGCGTAGTCCTGTCTGAAGTTGAAACATAATAGCGTTAGCAATCGGTTTATCAGCAGGATTATCTTTTACATGTTTTACAAGAGCCTCTGTTAAAAATCCTATTTTGTACGGATTATAACCAAAACTCTTAGTATAGGCTTTAGACTTTGGAGGTATATATACAGTATCGGTTATCTGTATCAAATCAGAACCAGTTTTTAATCTGGTTGCTTCTCTTATAACATTTCTCTGCACATTACTTACTGCAGATATAACCGAACGATGTGTAGACTCTGCTTTGCCCTGTAAGGCGGCTTCTAGTGGATTTAAGTCACCATCCCAGCTACCCTCGAACATATCAATAGCTGGTCTATCTAGCATATCCTTTAGTCCAGCAAGATTAAAAGTCTTTTCAAAATCTTCAATCTTACGACCTGCCGCACGAGCGTCCTTAGCGTATAAGTCAACAACCTCTCGCAAAGTTGTCACACGAGGGTCAAACTTACTTTTAATTTCTATCGGCTTAGTACCGCCACCTGCCATATTTAATATCCAAATGTATTATCAAAGGGTTGGTATGTCTGGTCTTTTATACCTTGCAAGGTCTTATGTATTGATGTATAACCACTTGTGCGTGTCATAACCATATAACGGAGTGCATCATATGCGTGGTCTTCAGCTTTTGTATCAACGTCTTCACTATTGGTTTTGGACAGCGGAATACCTGACAGTTGTGCGACAGTGTGTTTACAAGTTGAGAAGACACGTAAACGTGGTTCTTTGGTATACGGGTCGTCCGCTAACCTTCTATGTAATTCCATTTTTCCTTGGAGTCTGTTTCTATCTGATGGTGTCCATCTAACACCAGAGCGCATCATAGTTTCTGCTATCGAAGGTCCGAAGCCTGTTTTATTCCAACAGGATGCATCTAACACTGTATAGTGCGGGAGAGGGTCTAACTCTTCCATTTCTAGTATTCTATCGGCTAGCTGTTCTGCTGTCAAGTGTTTTATATACAGTTCACGATAAACCCAAATATTATTATCCCAATCAATAGCACCCCATAAAATACAGGACGGGGAAGCATACCCATAGTCTGCCGCCCGAATGCGCGGCCAATTGGTAGGTACATCGAAAGGTTCGACAACGTGGTGAGTTCGTGAAAACTCTGGAAAAGCAGCCCCCTCAGCAACATCCCAATCTCCTTCTAATAGACGACGACGCTCAACGTCAGGTAGGGAACGGAGCATCGCCTCGTACTGCCCATCTGCCATCAGATAAGGATTATCTGTGAGACGAGCAGGTACGAATTTACGATAGAACAGAGCTTGCCCTTCCCTCTCATGTCCCCTAGGCCATACGAAGGGCTTGCCTGTTTCTAAATCTGCAGCGGGGAACGGTTTGTTGTGTTCCGCTATATCTATATACATCTTCTTGACCCACCAGCCACCAACACCTCCGGGGTTCGCTGTGCAACGCATACAGAGGTTTCTTTGTAGCTCTGGGTCTGTACTACGAAGACGTGACCTGAGATAATCCCAGACGTAGCTTGTTGGGTACTGGGTTATCTCGTCTATGCCTATCCAGTTGAAAGCCTGTCCTTGGAAACGTGTTACGTCCTTATCTCTATCTAGGTAGGTGAACCACATGGTTGCCCCAGAGGGGAAGACCCACGTTGACTTAGACTCCCGGAAGGTCGCTCCGGGGAACGCCTTGGTGTACAACTGTTTAGACTTATCTATCAGTTCTGTTAGTTCATCGAGAGTACGACGAAGGAGAAGACCACGATGGTTGGAATTGTGGCAGTACCTGAGAGGGTCGGCTAGAAGTGCAAAACTCTTGCCACCACCTGCCGCGCCACCATAGAGGACATCCTGTTCACTAGCAGATAGAAACTCTTCCTGAGGACCGTCATTAGGCTTGAAGATAACTGGTGTGTCATCTATTATTTCTCGAACGGTGGCGGGTAAGTTGGATACGTCGTCCATATCTACGACGCGAGTAGTCTTCTGGTTTAGGGCTGACTCTACTTTCTTTGCACTCTTCTTTAGGACTCGTGCGTACTCAGACTTCTGTTTTGACTTTTTCTGTAGCTTCTTCTTCTGGCTCTCTGCCTTACGAACACGAGCCTGTAGAGCGCGTCTAGCTCGTTCTTTCCTAGACAGGTTGTATACTGCCTTAGGAGCTTCAGGGTCTTTCTTGGGTCTGCCCCGTGGTTTTTTAGGCACTTCATCAGGCCAGTCAGCCATCGATTACTACTTCCTTCTTCGGTGGCAACAATACAACGCCATGGATTGCCTGAACGTTGTGGTTCATTGTCTCTTGTTTGCCAAGACCTACCCTATTGAGTATCGCCTCTGCTGCACGTAGCCG
>Ga0209535_1002287_pt1 | contig 12476 bp, 22 predicted proteins | sample LinPmetageLP28_FD_184041 | JGI IMG/M metagenome (GOLD analysis project Ga0209535, IMG submission 184041) | Marine viral communities from the Pacific Ocean - LP-28 (SPAdes) (version 2) | ecosystem: Environmental > Aquatic > Marine > Oceanic | place: Pacific Ocean | collected 2009-08-22
CTTTTTCAGTTGTCTCTTTCCATATCTCTCTCAAGTAATGGAAGTCGGTGTAACCAGCTTGCAACGTGCCTATGAACGCAGCGGCTTTCACCCTCTCGTTAAAGTCATCTTGATCTTTAATATCAGATACATTAACTTCGCATAAGTTACAAAACTGAAAAGGTCGTAGAGCAATTTCACAACATGGATTAGTACCCCAGTCCTTGTCGTTATTAAAGTATATGCCAGGTTCGCCAGCACCGGAAAGCTCTACACGTTTCCATAAATCCATAAAAAACTCTTTAGTAATTTTATGTCTCATTAATACAGCAGAGTTGTTAGCTCTACCACGCTGAGGATTAGTTTCCCACCAATCACCAGACTTACAACTTATCATCTCATCATCTCCAGCGCTGAACAAGCTAATAAGAGCAGCTCTTCTAATTCCACCAGCAAGTACAGCGTCAGCAATATGGCAGATAATATCGTGCACCTCAATACTACTGAGAGTCGATCCGTCTTCTTTCGCATTTAGTATTCCTTCTATTTTAATTAAACATTCTTTTAACGGCTGAGGACCTGGTGCTTTGCCGCCAGATGTTACAAGCCTTGCGCCTTTAGGCCTAATATCAGTGTAATCAAATACAATCTTAGACGTACGCTTTTCGCCAAGATAAGATTTAACTAATACTTTAACGGCATCAGACCAGCCTTCAATACTATCGCCGATAACAAAGCGTCTACTACGTTTATCAAAAGGCTTAGTAATAGCTGGTAAATTTTTAACGTGATGTTTCTGTACAGAGTAGCCTACGCCACAACCAGACAATAATAAAAACATTATCTCACTAAAAGCATCGATACTATCAGCAGGAAGATATGAACAATTATATAACCTGTTAGGAGATATTTCGATTGGCTTGCCCGCAAACTGTAATGATCGCATGCTTGGTAAAACCTTCTTAGCATATACGTAATTGTACGCTTCATCTATTTCATTTATTAAATTAGGATATTTCTTTTTATGCATTGCTATATTACGATCTACAAGCTCTTTCCAAGTTTCCCTGCGGTTTAAATTAGGGATGTACTTAGCGTACTTCATATGAACCGTAATATCTGAGAGGATATTATTCATTAATTAGTTTTTATGTATAGTTAAACATGCGTCTAAGAACCCTACGTATAATACGTGGTTCGTCTTGTATTGTTCTCGGTATGTTCTAATACCAAATAGTATGCCCGGAAATGTTCCGAAACTTATTTCCCATTCTGTCATTTTATTTTGTTTTGAATTAATTTAATAGTTTCGTCGCAGTCCTTCTGATTTTGAGGTTTATATAAAGTTACATGCGGCATGTTTTCTTTTACGTACTTTTTAAACATTTTCCATCGCATTGGAAAACTTTCGTTAGCTCTACCTTTACATTCAATAATAAAGTCTTTTGCTACAAAGTCTGGAGTATATTTAACTGGTAGTATTTTCTTATTACCTCTGTCTTTGTATTCACCTTTGCCATTGCCTTGCTTTTCGTAAGCAGACTGGGTAAACTCAAAACCATCTTGAACTACAAACGTTTCGCCTTCGTAAGCAGCTTTGATCTTTGCTTTTTTCAAGGCTAGATACATATAGCGTTCTAACCCTGAAGCAAAGTTTATACCGTCTTGCGTAACGCGTTTAGCCCTTACAGGACCACGTTTGCGGCCTTTTCTAGACCTCTTAATCATCTTCAAACTTTTTAATTAAAGCTTCTTCAGACAAGTCTTGAAGCTCTTCACGTGCAGCTTGTATGTATAGCACAGCATCCATTAGCTCTTCTTGTATATCGTTAAGATAACCTATTAAGTCTTTCATACCTGTAGTACGCTCAGTGTCTAATGTTTGGCCATACTTTTCAAAGCCTACGTCAGAACGCTTAACAAACTTGTTAACTACGTTTTTAACTACTGGATCTCTAAATTTAATTGTTTGCTCTGTCATTATAATGTATTTTTTTGTCTACCATAACTAGTTTTAGGCTGATCTTTTACAAACGTGCCGTTGATCATTTTGCCTTTACGTTTTGATATAACATCGTAAGCAGCTTGTATGCACTCTTCAATCGGCACGCCAACGAGCTCAGCTAAATTAGTTAACACAACCACAGCATCACCAATACCATCAACAATCTCGTTTGTGTCTTCTTTTAATAAAGCTCTACCGATTTCGCCGGTTTCTTCCATTAGCTTAATGTATTGAGTCTTTGGATCGCCTTTAGCGTATAGACCCCTTTCCTTAGCCCAGTCTCTTATGCAATCAAACAAAGGGTAATCACAGTCGTTGCAGTTAATGCTAGACTTGCGAAATAGTTTTTTATTTGTTTCTGCAAACTCTGACTGATTAGCCTCTCTAATCACATCGGCTTTATGAGTTGAACCAACAACAATGTTTCTATGCGGATCGTGGTCATAATATTTAGCCATAGCTTTATTGTATATATAACATCTATCGTTACTGTATTGAGAAGACTTAACGTTAGCCATAATCCAGTTTATGGTTGGCTGTGTTATTGTAAACTCACCGTGTGATGTTGTCCACGTCATACCAAGCTCGTCCATTAATTGACCTTTCAATTTGTTTATAGGGCACGGAAAGGTAGTCGTTGCCTCTGTTACGTTAATTTTCATTTTATTAAATTCTTTAAAATCGTTAGTAAAAAGTTTTTCATATAGTTTTTCGTCAACAGGATAGCCGTATTGAACTTGCATCTCACGCTCTAATGTAGATATGTAAGATATATCGTCAGACCAAGCTAGTATTTCATACTCGCCAGGTTCGTAACCTTGCTGCTCTTCAACTCTATATTTCAAATTGTTTGTTACCCCTATTTTTTTACCTGGGATATGGTATAGTGCATATTTCATTTGTGAAAAATTCTAGTGTTATTATCTGGTAATTTATCATTATACAAGTGTAGATTGTGTGCAAAGTGGTAATATGTACCAAGGCTATATCCTGTCTCTCTAGCAACTAATTGTTGTAAACTTGAAAACTGATACTGATCATTACAGAAACCATACCAGAGATCATTAGAACGCATTACAACAGACATATTAAGCTTGTTGTCTACAATTGTAAACTGCACAGCGTAAGTACAAGGCGTATCAAACGGGTATGTAATTATTTCTTTGCCGTCGTATATAGATATAGCTGCTTGCCTAGTTTCTGAGTCTTGTTTTAGCTTTTCAATAACTATTTCAAGCTGGCTGTTACGTTGCCACTGCCAACCGTAATTAGAATTAACATCTCCATTACAGTCAGCCATACGCTTCCATATTTCAGGAACTTTGCCATATAACTCGCCAAGCTTTTTTATGTTGCGATCGCCAGATAAATACCACTGCCACTCAGCTTCAGCATACTCTTTTGACCAACTGCGTTTTACTTTACTGTCATGTATATCTTTGTAAGAAGGACTTTGTATTTCAAAGCCTATATTAAACAAAGTTTTAGTGCCAGCAAAGTCTACACCGTTGCGAACAATACGCCAGTATAAATCGTGAAAAGCTTCATTAGCTGTTTTAAAACTATGCATAAATTTCTTTTTTTATTATACACCAAGACTTTAAGCCAAGCGTGCTTAGCTTTTTGTTTAGTATTTTAGTTACACCGTTTTCATTCATTGCTATTGTCTTATTGTCAAGACGTTTTATTGTATTTGTCATAATAGTAATAATAATATTCAATTTGTTTTTCTAATACTTCTTGCTTTTCAAAACAAGGTCCTACGTTAGTTTTATCTTTAACAACTATTTCTATACCAAAATCGTTTTTTGGTCCAGAATACTTACTACAAGGTACTACGCATACAGATATACCGTTTTTAATACACCACGTAATAACTTTAGAGTCTTGTTTTGTAAGAGGCCTAAACCCTGCTTTAAATGGTCTACGCTTGGCCATTATTCCCAAGGCATTGGGTCAGCTGTAGCATCTACAACATCATGAGGTACAAAGCTACCAGATCGAGGTTCCCAAGTGAAAAATGATTCAGCACCGTTTTCACCAAGGTTTTGAAACTTAACTTTAAGCACTTTAACCTTAGTTGTTTTAGCGTCGTAGTCTCTATGAACTAGTAAGCCGTGATAACTAGCATCGTACCATTCACCACCACCTTTAATGTTGTACATAGTTGGCTCTTCCATCTTGCCATCTTGACCTTTATACATTTTAGTTGGATGTGCAACGATAAACGTTAACACGTCATACTTTTTACAGAAAGCTTCAATCTTAGCTAAATAATCCATCGTGTAACGGTTGACGTCGTCTGAATGTGCGTTAACGTCTCTAATCTTATTAAATGGATCTAAAACTAAACATTTAATACCTTTACGTTTAACAAGCTCAGCGCCTTTGCGTAATACAGCTTCTAAGTTGTATTTATCCATATCAATGAAAAAGTAATTATCATTGACATGCTCTGTAACTTGTGACCATTTATCACCACCAATATCACCAACAGAAGGCATATCTTGCCAATGTTTACGCATTAGTTTGTGCGCATGGAGATAGACTGGTTGGTTTTCTGGACTAGCATACGCAGTTTTCCAACCGTATAATTGATTATAGCCCACAACCATTTGGTCAACAAAGTCAGACTTGCCGCTACTGGGTACGCCAGTAACAGTAATAAACTGACCGGTGTAAGTAGAGAAAATACCATCAAAGTTTTTAAGTCCGATTTGAAAGCCGGGCTTAAACCCGTTTTTAACAAAATCCTTAAGTTCATCTTCTATATCTTTTAATGTAGACACTCCTTCAAGAGGTACAGGTCTAACGTTATTAACAATATGTCTAAGCGCGGATTTTCCGTACTTAACTAAATAATCGTTTGCGTCTTTACAATCCTCGAAATCAATTAAGAAGCAGACTTCAGCTCCAAGACGTCGTATAAACTCTTGTTTTAATGCTTGGCCAGGTTCATCAGCGTCAACAGCTAATACAACTTTTTCTTTGTCTTCAAAATAATCAATGCAATTATCTAAATAATCGAGATTGTTTGAGTTCAACGTAGCACCATTAGGTACTGATATAACGTTTGTTACTCCCGCTTCGTGCATTGCAAGCACGTCCATTTCACCTTCAACTATAACACAAGTATCATAACCTATAATACTGTTGATATTGTAAAATATTTTCTCTGCACCTTTGTACAGTTTAAAGTTTTTACGACCATCTCTGTATTTAACGTTTATGAGTTGATCACCCATAAAATAGTTGAATTGAATAGTGTTTTCCGACTTACCTGTCTGAGGCATAAACTCAGGACCTTCAGTTACTTGAAGATCCTGTAGAGTTTGTTTTGAAATACCTCTATCTGCAAACCAGTCAACAACTTTAGAATCAGGTATTGTTGTAGCTACTTCGTGCGTCGGTCTTGTATAGACTTTTTCACTAGCGCCTTTACGCTGATACGTGTGCAGTTGAAAACTAGTATCACAATTGTGACAAGTGCCAAGACCACGTTCCCAATCATAAGAAGCGCATTTAGCCTTCTTGTTCTCAGGTTTCCTATCAGCTGAGCACAAAGGGCAAACCCCTTGCGACTTACCAGCTTCTAAGCCATGTTGATTGAACTTATCAATCAAAAATCCATTGATCTCTCTACTTTCCATTTATTAAAACGGTAGGTCGTTATCAGCTACTTGCGCTTGTTGCGGTGGTGCTGTTGAGTTGTCTCTTGGTGCAGCATCAACATTGTTGCCGTTAGTCCAAACAACTTTAACATTACCTAAGTAAGTTTTAGCTGTTTTAGCATCACGCTCTTCTTTTGTTTGATCTACAATAACTGGACCTTGGTTGCCAAACTGATCAACCTCGTCGTTCAATGTAATTGTAATAGGTAAATACTTACCTTTTTTACCATTGATAATTCTGTCTTTAGGAATCTCATTGAGATTAATAGACGCTTTAATAATACTTGCCATAATAAAATAAAATTAGTTAATTAATTAAAAGTTACAGTGTCTCTGTTTTAAGATACTGCTTAGGGTCAAAGTTGTCGTTTTTAAAGAACAGATCATACTGTTCGCTAGCTGCTTCAACTTTTTTAGCGCCTTGCTCGTAAAACTGCGGTGAGCAGTCAAACAAACCAATTTGCTTAGTAGTTTTGTCTATAACCATAAACAAAAATTCATATCCATGAAATAGCTTACTATAAATGTAAGCTTGACTATCATAGTTATATTTCTTAGCGTTCCATCTAAATTTTTCTATATCAGCCGTTGTTTTAAGGTCAATAATTAACTTCTCGTCGTGATTAATTATATCAGCTTTACCTTTCCACTTGTTACCAAACAACTCAGTAACATTAGGCTCTTCAAATACACAGTTTGCGCCGTGAATTAAACCTCTACAAACATCGTTTTCTAAAACTGTATCAATAAGTAGTTGAGCATTGTCAACTTCTGATTGCAACAAACACATTTCACCGCCAGAAAGCTCTTTATAAGCTTTAGTATTACGGTTAGTTGCTTCTACAATTTTAAATCTTTTCAGCTTGTGAGGCTCTAATATAGCTGTGTGAAAATAACCACCAACTAAAAAAGCAGGTATCTTTTTCTGAGTATCGTGTAGCGATAATGGGTTTTTAAGCAACGTAGATATATTAGAGTTACTTAAGAACTGCTGGCCATACTCACCGTAGTAGTGCTTGTCTTCTTTTAGTTTATAGTAATTTTCTTTAGTCATTATTTAGTCAATTGTTTTTCTTGCGCCGCAGTCAATTTATACTTAGTTTTAATAGCAGCAATATCACCACCGGCAGCTACGTATTCTATAGCTTTAACTAATTGTTCGCTAGTAATAGCAGGCTTAGCTTTAGCTGCAACTTTAGCCGCAACACCTTTACCGTGGTTGTTAGTAGCGTCTGCATCTTCAGTATCATCAATTAAAAATAAATTGCCAAGAGCATATTTTTTTGCGTATGTAGATGCTGCGCCAAATTGTTGTGCTGTTTGCATACCTTTTTGCTGCGTGTCAACGCCAACAACGGCAGTAGCGTGTATAGCATTGTCGCCATCGCTTATTGTAGCAGTTGACTTAATAATTGGAACTGGATCTGTAGCGATTAGTTCTTCTGATATTGTTACTGATATGTTATGTTGTAATAAAAAAGGCTTAACGCCTTCGAGAATGTCTTCAGCTTTACGGAAGTAATACTTACCGAAACTATTGTATGAAGACTTTTTAGCTTTTAGCTTTGTTTGTACATCAGCTAATTTTTTAGTTAACTCTTTCATAATTGGTATATTGGTTTAATTAATAATTACACGTTAGTGTTTCACTTTTAATATATAACTTACAGGTAGTCAGTCACTTGCGAGTGAGCTATTGCCTTTTTAAGTTTGTCTAGCGCCTGTCTTTTTAACTGTGACACGCGTACATAAGAGCTATTGCCTTTGATACCTAGATGATTAGCTATCTCTGTAGCTGATTTTTTCTCGCTATCAATACCGTAACTCATTTTAATAACGTCAGACTCTTTCTGCGTTAAATTTTTATCTACTATTTTAGATATTATATTTGCTAAATCTTCGTTGTTTAACTCATACTCATTTTCAGGAACATCATATATAAGTTTCTTGTCTTCAAGAGCTTCTATTGACGTGAACACAGAGTTAAAAAACATTTCAGAAGCTTTTTTATCGTCATCAAAGTTCTTACGTATCTCATTTAGCTTATGCTCTGGTATACGCATACTACCACGATTGTTATCAATAGCTCTACGTATTGCGCCTTTAATACGCTTAGCTAAAAAAGATTTTAATCTTTTCTCAGGATCATCAGCTTCGTATATAGTGTCCCACACTATTTTGTCTACAGCTTTTATTAAGCCTAAGCTGCCTTCTTGTATCATGTCTACAATAGTCATAACGCCAGAGGCTTGTTCAGATGTAGAAAACTTACGAGCCAAGTTCTCAACTAAAGGCATAAACTTAGTTATAAGCTCATCTCTAGTATACTCATCCCACAGTTTACCGTCAGGTTGAGAAGCTTTTAAATCAGCTCTATATCTATTAAAGTTTTCTTGATCATACTTTTTCATACAACAAATGTAAACTTTTTTTTATTATGATGGCCAAATAGTTACTAACTCTTCTTTGTTCATAACTGTTGATTTAATAATTCTTTTTCTTTTTTTAGATCTTGACACATATGTCTGTGAACTGTACGGCTAGAGACTTTCAGAAGCTCAGAGAGCTTACGTATTGTAATCTTTTGTTTATTGTCATGCATATCAACCATGACAGTATATATATCGTCTGGTTGTATTCTAGGGCTTTGGCCTACAAGCTGACCTACAATAGATAACTTCTGTTCTTTTGTTAAACCACTAAAAGGTTTAAATATTACTTTACGTAATTTATTATTTGGTGGTCTATCAAGGTCAGACATGTTAACTTCATATATAACTTTATCTAACAGTTGAGCTGACACGTTAAAGCTTACAAAGCCATGACGCTTTTCAGCTATATACTCTGCTAGGTCAGCGAACTCGTCTGTATTAAGACTAGGGTTTAAATACCACAATACAAGCAAATGCCATTTAAGCGATCGATACGTAGTAATCTTTGCTGATGATCTAAACAGTTCATAACATTGATGTGTACCATCTTTGTAGTACATAAACTCTTTAGTATCAATATCAGGTTTATCTGTAGTAGGTAAACGCCTGTATATCAACCGCCTATTGTTTAAGTATGTTAGGTTTCTTTCGTGTGACATTAGCCTGTTACTATTTATTCTTAGGAGCTGTTGTCACAGTCCCTTTTAACGATGCAACAATAATTCTTTTTGAATTATCATTAGGGTATTTAATTTCATTAAATTCCTTAACACGTTGTTTTAGGTCTTTATTCATAATTCTTCTACTATTCTTTGTACTTTATCAAGATGTTTCTTAACAGCAGCACATTTTTCATACTCTTCACGATCTTCATATAAATTTATTAGTGTCATTAGCCTAGCTAACTCACCAACAGCGTGATCATTTAAGTCATCTGCATAATACGACATTGAGTCTCTAGCTTCTGTTTGCTCTAGTCCGTAGATACGCTTAATCATTGCGCCAGCTAGTCTATCTACTAATTTATCTATTTGTTTTTCAGTCATGTTTATATTATCCATTAGTGTTCGTATTAAGTTTGTATCTTCTTATAAGATCACGTGCTTCGCCTACAAATATACAGTGGTCAGCCGTAGTGTGATCGTATCTGAATATACTAATCCATATTTGATCTTTACCCCACCATAAGTAATATGTGTAGTCAAGATCGCCGTGCTCGCGTCCTGGTGTTTCTAAATATACATTATGTGAGTCATTACTGACTTTACCGTAATGCACACCTAGTTTTAAATGTGTCAACATCTGTGCTGCAAAACAGTCTACGCCGTTATGTGCTTGACCAACATTACTTATAAATTCTGCTAATGCAACACCTAAAAAATCAGGTGCGCCATCGTAATGATGGTATATTTGGTGTGTGACTATCTGTCTACTGCAGTCGTCGTATAGTTTAAAGTCGCTGAATGATACGCCTGATTGACGCTCAGCAAATCGTATTAGTGCTCTAGTTGCCATTGTTTCTTATATAACTGTTATAATTTTCTTTAAATAATTCTCTTAAACCTCTGCCGCTACGACTGTGAAAGCCAAAGCTATGAGTTGCTAAAGTTGGTATTGGTTTATCTGCTAACATAAATTCAATAACTTGTTTAGCGTCGGTGCTACTTTGGTATAAGTATGCAACTTCTTCTGCTGCTGCAGCAAGCGCGTCTACATCGTGCCTAGGCTCATGGCCAAGATCTTCTATGTACTTTTTTATTTCTTCTGGTTTCATAATTTTAATGGAATATTAATCCTACTTTATTTGTTTTGTTAAACCACTTTGTGGCCATTAAATCAATATTAGAAGCGTCAACATAGCCAGTAGATATAAGTTTACTATGACTATGAAAAATACGCGTGTGTCTATCTTTGGTTTCATCTATTAAATGTTTTTGTTTGCCTGAGTCACTGAATATAATATCGTAGTTGTCAGGCAGATTAGCATTTTTAAGCATTTCTACGCAGTTCGTATAGCTGTAGAAGCGTACGTGAGGGTTATGTATAGCAACGGCGAGCCATTTGTCAAGATAAGCTCTTGAATAGTAGTCACCGCTGTCATGCACCCTTACATAATCAGGTTTCTTTTTAATTATTTCCTGATTCATCTTGTTAACAAAGTCATCTGTTTTACTGAGTTGGTATCGCTTTTCAAACGCTGGTTGAACGTTTGACCATATGTACGCACCTTTTTTAGCGTAGCAAAACTTGACACACGCATCAGCAAACGGACATGTCAACTTGCCCGATGCCGATTTGTATGCCGGAATACCAAAATTAAATACTCGTAAACCTAGCGACTTGCTAGTCTTTTTTAACTTAGAGTTTTGTGTTAATAAATTCATTAGTCTTCGTGTATTAGAAATTTGTTACCAAATGCCCAGTCTTCATAAGATACATTGTGAAGTGGTGTGTCTGTAAAAGATACAAAATCTCTAACTTGAGATATTGTTAGACGCGACCATAACACATTGCCTAGTAAAGATCTTTTAACAGATTGAACTATAGCAGGGTATTGCTTTTCGTTAGCATCTAATCTGTCTTTGTATTCTGGTTTTAAACTATTATATAATGTTTTCATATTAGTCTTGGTTTAAGTGTTCTTGTATTGATAATTCATCTTCAGGTAGTTCAGCAAACAAAACTTCTAAGTGATTGTATACAACTTGTGCTACTTCTGATACGTTATCAAAGCAAAACGATTCACAAGTCACTCTGTTGTCATAGTCAATACCATAGTCAATACTGTAGTTATCAAGATCATCGAAGTCAAAGGTTTCAATACCCATCTCAATAGCAGTATATATCTTATCGAATTGTGCTGGTGTAAGTTTTGGTTTGTTAACATCTTCTAGTTGTTTTCTCATGGTTTTTAGTTGCTCCGCATGCTTGGCATTTTCAATGTTTGCATCAGAAATTATAGTTTCTAAAACATCAATTTTTGCTTGTAACTCTTCTTTAGTCATAATGGTTTATTTAATTTGGTTTATAATATTATCTATTGGTAATCGTTTTAAATTTGTATAAGTTTATCTAACTCTTCACGCTCATGATACAAAGCATATAACTGTGCTCTGTAATCGTCTACTTTAGCCTGCCAGTACGTAGTGTCGGTTATAAAACCGTACTCTTTGTAGTGGTCGGCTTGATGTACAGCATGTGACAGTAGCTGCTTAAGTACTCTCTCGCTTTTGTATTGTACCTTTAATTTAGTCATGATAAGTTGTATCTGTGTCCGTTAACTATTACTTGTACTTCATCGCCAAATGGTAGTCTGTTACTTGGCTGATTATTATAATCTCTTACGTATGCTTCACGTAAGCAGTCCATAACGTAGTCACTCATTATATACGTAGTCTTTTGGTAGTAGTTTTTGATAATGAACTTAGCTAAGTATATAAGTCTGTCTTCCCAACTATCAATCATTATACGCTCTTTGCCTGTCATACCTGATTCGTACACTACTGGTTTAGTTTTGTTAATTTGATAAGAGCTTGATAAGCCTTCGGTAACATTACGCACATAACCTGTATCATACGTAGCGAAACGCATAGGTTTAGGTTGTAGTGTTTGCCACACTTGACTGATTGGTAGTTCGTATACTGTTGTACCGTTTTTACGTTGACGGTCTGTAGTAACATCTTTGATACCTAGTATCTTGAAGATAGTCATTGCCTCGCGGGCTGATTTAATTTCTGTTGACATGTATTCCATATTGTTTATAATTTAATTTGGTTTATAGTTGGGTCAGCGTGCATCATCCACTCGCAGTCTTTCAGCCTGTGACCTTGATCGATTAGTAATTGTTCTACTTCTTCAGCTTGAGGTTCGTCTTTATCTTCAAACAAATAGTTGTCGCCAACATCTGCTAGATTATACTGACAAACTTTACCGCTAGCAAAGTCTAATACTGTAATATATGTAAAATCCATTGTTGTTTATTTAATTATATTATCTGTTAGTAATCGTTTTTAATTTGTTTATAGAAAACGAGGTGGAGTATGCCCGTGTGTTTTTCGGTCGGGTGACAGTATCACACTCATACTCATACATCCACACTCGTATATTATCTAAGACAAGTACCGTAACCTTTACGCCTACCTGCTTTAGCTACCGCAATTGAAACCGCTTGCGATACTATTTGTATTGTGTTACCTGTTTTGTGGTTAGTGATTGGAGCTGAAGCTACACGCTCTACGCCACTACAAGATACACATGTTTTATACCCGTACTTTTGTCTTATTGGGTGTACGGGCTCACCACACTTACAATATTTTGCCATAGTTAACAGTCTTTTGTCATATATATTATCTGAAAGCAGTCGTATACAATTTGTATAGTTGTGCCGTG
>Ga0209535_1002288_pt1 | contig 12475 bp, 9 predicted proteins | sample LinPmetageLP28_FD_184041 | JGI IMG/M metagenome (GOLD analysis project Ga0209535, IMG submission 184041) | Marine viral communities from the Pacific Ocean - LP-28 (SPAdes) (version 2) | ecosystem: Environmental > Aquatic > Marine > Oceanic | place: Pacific Ocean | collected 2009-08-22
CGGCGCCCGCCTGCAGGACCACTTACAAGGCCCAACAATTCCCGTGAAGCGGACACACCCGTTGTAGCGCCTGAGGTCGTAGAGCCTGAGGTCGTAGAGCCTGAGGTCGTAGAACCTGAAGCAGGCACACCTGTTGTAGAACCTGCTGCCGCAGCCGAGGCAGCAACTGCAGGGATTGATTTCGACGCCTCCTTTGCACAGGCTCAAGAGCGCATCGGCGCTGTGATGGGCGAGGATTCTGACGAGGACTCTCGTAAAAAAGCCATGGCAAACCTAGCCATGATCGGCCTAGCTATCGCAGCAGGGCAAAGCCCTAACGCCTTGACGAACATCGCTCAGGGTGCACTTGCAGGGATGCAGGGTATTCAGAGATCCGAAGCGGCGGAAAAAGCTGCTCAGCGTGAGGCGAACCTTTCTGCACTGGAGATGGCGAATGCCGACGTGCGCCTTGACCGACAGCTCGCAAGTGCAGAACGTATAGCGGCGATGCGAGCACAAACGACAGGGGGTACGTTCTCACCACAGGATCGCCTGTACAACGCAACGTTCCAAGCTACATACGATTATGTTTTGCAAGACACTAACGACCCTGCCGCGGCTCTCGCAGCAGCTCGGACCTCTGCCACAGACGCGGCTCCGGGTTCTTCGCTGGCAGGCGCTGGCCCTATGACCGTCACTGAGACAATAAACACACAAGAACAGTTTGACGCTTTAGAGCCTGGTACTTATTTCATACAAGACGGGCAGCGCCGTTATAAACCGCCTGCTCCGTAAACTGGAGGCTTAAATGGCTGAAGATCTCTTTGGGGAACCGGCAGAACAAAATCAGTTGTTTGGGGAGCCTGTTACGCCTCAGGAAGAAGATAGCGATCGCACACAAGCCGGCGACATCGCTCGCGGCATTGGTGCGGGTGCCGTGGGTCTTGTACAAGGTATCGGCGAGCTAGGTGCGATCGGCATCGATGCGTTACTTGACACCGACACAGCAGACGCCACTACGGACTTCTTTGAAGGTGCAAAAACGTCGATGGGTCTCGACCCTGAAACCACGGCGGGCTTAGCTGCCGAGGGTATCACCAACTTTGGCCTTGCATTTATCCCTGTCGCAGGCTGGCTGGGCCGCGCCGGACAAGCTGCTAAGGGCGTACAGGCTGTAGGTCAATCCGGACGCTTGGGCCGCGCTGCTGACGCGTTCGGGCGCAGCGCCGTAGGCAGAGCCGCGGTGGGCTCACGGGTGCGGTTGGCAGGCACCACGTCTCTAGCGGCAGGCGTGTCTGACATGTTTGTTTCCCCCGAAGGCATGGGCACTGTGTCCGACTCGTTTGATGCGCTCCCTGATATTCTTCGCACAGAAGAAGACACCGGACTTACTGGGCGAGACGAAGCTTTCCGCCGCCTTCGCAACAAGATTAGGGTAGGCACTGAAGGCAGCGCGTTCGGGGCTGCCTTTGAGGTACTGTTCCCCGTAGCACGGCTCACGGCCCAAGGCATCTCTCGTATTCCTGGTGTGCCCGCCACGGCACGGACAATTGTTTCCGGAATGGAAGCCCTCGGCAATAAGCTAGACGGGACTACGGTAGCAAAGTACTTTAGTTCTCGCGGCTTGACTCCACAAGAACTGCGCCTTGGAGTGGAGAGCGCCGAAGGCGTTACTGACACCGCTCGCGCCATAGCCGAGAAGAATCTCATGGCCTTTGAGAGAGCCGCCAAAAGCTTAAAGCCTGGTGTGATGGGTGCCCTCCGAGGCTCGGGGCGCGAGGGGTACGACAAGCTGTATGACGATTTGTTCTTGTACCTGCAGGGAACGGATGGCGCGTTAAAAAGCTACGGTGCAGACATTGTAGGCCCAGCATCACAGATGCGAGATCAAATCTCTCGTATGTCTCGCACGATTGCGGACGATGTCTCTGCGAGCGATCTCGATGCTGCGACCAAGAAAGAAATCTTGGACACCTTTCAAAGCAATGTGGGCGGGTATGTTCGCCGGCTGTACCAGAAGTTTGAGAATCCCGATTCTTGGACCTTGGACCCTAGTGTTCTTTCGTCACCAACCTTTAAGCGGGCGGGCGACGAGGTGCAGCGTGTGTTTGAAAGTATGGACCGAGCGGCAGTCAACGCCGGTGACCTCATACAGGTTCGCCCCGCTGATCAGGTGCGGGCCGATGCGGAGCAGACAGTTAAGCGGCTTCTCGGGTTAGATGCCAGCGCAACAGGCCTGACGGACGAAGCTCTTTTAGCCTTGCGCACGACCGACGCTGCAAAGGGCCGAACGCAACTTGCCGGGAAGCCCCTGTATTCGATCGCTGAAGGACTGCTTGCAAAGCGCAGCGAACTTATGAACAAGTCTCCTTCGCTTCGGGAGCTCCTTGGTGAGATTAAAGATCCCAAGCAGGCCTTCCTGAGAACTGTGGACGACATGGCTCGGTTCGCTGCGGGGAACAAATTGTACAACCAGACCCTGACGCAGTTTGGGAAGACGGGGGACGAAGCACTGGCAATGATCAACCAGAGTGGCGGCAAAGCAGTTCCTCTGGTTATCTCCGGCTCCAACGCCGACGTTGTGGGGCAAGAGCTCGTGTCGTCAAAGGGCTACGTCCGGCTGGGAGAGCCGGACAAGGAAACAGTGTTCGGCGGAAACTACGGAGCTATGACGGGATCCTACGTGGCCCCCGAGATTTACGCTGCTCTGACCAGTCCTCAGCAGATGACTCAAGGGTTCCTGAACGAGGCCCTAGCGTTGTCGCTCCAAGCAAAGGGCGCCGCTCAGGCTGCGAAGACAGTGTACAGCCCACTGACCCAAGTTAGGAACTTCCTGTCAGGGTCGTTCTTGACAATGGCAAACGGAAACATGATGCGCGGCATGCCCTTCGGGGACTCCCTGCGCTTAACCGCCGGTAAAGCAGCTAACCTAGCAGACGATGAGTTCAATAATCTGTTTCAGATTACTGGGAACTTAGGGCTTCGCGACCAAAACCTTTCCGTCCAAGAATTTCGCAATCTTCTAAAAGAAGGTTCTGACCTGACAGTGGCTGGGAAAACTCAGTCCGGCGTCAACTGGGCGAAAGAGAGGATTCCTTTTGCAAAGTCTCTAGAGAAATTATACTCGGACTCAGACACCTACTGGAAGCTGGTAAACTGGAGCGCGGAGCGAGCTAAGTACGCCAACGCTTTCCGCCGCGCGGGCCTACGTCCGGACGCCTTGGACAGCATCTCAGACCAGCTTGTACGATCGGGCCTCGGAACTCGGACCGGGGAAATGTCTGGTATGGCCAGCTACCTAGACACGATGGCAGGTGATATCGTCAAGAACACGCAACCAACGTACAGTCGCGTACCCGAAGGCGTAAAAATGGTGCGCAGAATCCCTGTTGTGGGTAACTTTGTTGCGTTCCCTGCGGAGGTGATCCGAAATACGGGGAATGTCCTTGACCAAGGCTTGCGAGATATGGGCTTCTCAGCAAAGTCGCTTGTTGATGCAGGCACTATTACGCCGCAGCAGGGCGTTCTGCTCGAGCGGCAGATTCGCGCTATTGGTGCTCAACGGTTGTCCGGTTACTTGGCGTCTGCCTATGCGGTGCCCGCCGGTATCCAAGCAGCAGCAACCCGTACACTTGGCTGGGACGGCGAGGACGGTCGGCCCTCTATCGAGGACTTAGATAAGCTGGCACCTTACTACATGAAGGGGCACCAGTTGGTTCCCATCTCTGCTGCGGGAGACCCTGACGTCGAGTACATAGACCTAAGCTACATGATGCCCTATGACTTTATTATGGCCCCTGTCCGCGCGGCTTTGCAGGTGTACAGCGAGACAGGTGCAGTCAGCGAAAGCCAAGCGGAAGCAATACGTGCAGGGGCCTTCTCGGGTCTCGGAAAACTCTTTGAACCTTTTGCAAGCGAAAGCCTTGTTGGTGAGCGCCTTGCAAACGTGACCGTGAGAGGAGGCCGACGAATCAGAGGTGCTCCTCTCTTCACTGAAAACACGACTTTCGGAGAAAAACTTTCAACGAGCTTTACGCATGTAGCTGGCGCGTTCATCCCAGGTGCGGCGGAGCTCTTTGTCCAAGAGCGCGACGGAGAGCTGCGTCCAGGCCGTGTAAGCCGTGCGCTCACTGGCCTGCCCAGTGGTACAGGGCAGCCCTACGATGTCTTTGAGGAAGGGGCTGCACTTGTGACGGGTCTCCGCCCTATGCGAGCGCGCCTTGACGAGACCTTTACTTACAAGGGTTATGAGTATAACCGAGCACGTCTGAACGCAAGCGGGGTCTTTAGTAGAATAGCCATGGCTAACGACAGAACAGCCGAAGAGGTCATTCAATCGTACGAGCAAGCAAACAGCCAGCTTATTCGCAGCCAAGCTCAGCTCTATGATTTGGTTGAATCAGCCCGACGACTTGGTGTTTCCGAGCGAGATATCCGCCGCCAGCTGACCGAGGGGGCTAAACTCGGGCGGGACGAAGCTAGAATGATTATGCGCGGAAAGTTTGACCCTCTTGGTGTTACTGATCAACGTATAGCGGCCGTGAGACGCGAAGCTCGCACTCAAAACCGTGTGCTCGATCGACTTCCTGTCAGAGAGTTGCGAGCAATCGAGCGTAGCCTTCGGCGTCAAGACCTTGTTTCTCAGGACTACACGGAGCCCGCCGACGCTGCGCCGCAGAGCCCGTTGTTTGGAGAGCCAGCCGCGGCTGCGCCGCAGAGCCCGTTGTTTGGAGAGCCAGACGCGGCTGCGCCTAGTCCGGCTTCTCAAGCAGTGCAGCCTCAGGCTCCGCAGTCCCCAGTAGTATCCGCAACTCCTGCCCCCGCCTTACTCGGGGACAATCCGATTGACCAAGCAAGGAACGCGGAGATTGCACAAAGGCTAAGGGGTCAGTAGTCCACCTTCATGTCTACCTTTATGCCGAGGCCACCGAAAATAATGACTGTGTCCTCGGCGATCTGATGCATCTCTTCGAACACCTCGTCATCAATTGAGGCCGCGAGGTTCAATGCTGCATCAATAAGATCCATGAGACCAGACACTTGATCGGGGTGCATCTGATTAAACCCCAGTGTTTTGATGTTTGTGTTAAAACTCATTCGACTTCTCCCCAATTATTAGGTAGCCCACGAAGGGCCGGAATGTCATCGTCGACCTTAGAGGGAATCTTGAGCGGCAACCCGTTCTCCATGATCTCTTTTATCTTAGCAGACTGCTCCTCATTTTCTACCGAAAAACAAAGTTCATCATGCACTGTTAGCATTGGGACAAGACCCTCGGCGAAGCAGTCAGCCATAGCCTTCTTTGTCTGGTCCGCCGCGGAGCCTTGGATCAGTTTGTTTAAGGCCTTGTAAGTAAAGGCTCTTCTAAGGGAACCTCCGTATTCTTTCTTCGCCTCTTCCAAAGGCATGGGCTTGTTGTAGCCAAATGTAGTGGGCTCCCACAGGTGGAACCGACATTTGCGGCCGAGGATTGTGCGGATCTGCCCGTGCTTCTCCCCCTGTGAACTGGCCACCGAAGCGAGTTGCTTGACGAACGGAACCTTGTCGCGGTGCTCTGCAATAATATCCTTTGCCTCTTGGTCGCTGACGCCAAGCTGCGCCGCTAGTTTGCTCACGCCCATGCCATACATGATGCCGAGGTTCACCACCTTCGCTTGCTTACGTGTGATGCCAGCGATGTCCGCCACCATTTGGTGCAGGTCAACGTCCCCCTTGTGGTACTCCTCAACAATAGTGTCCACGACAGGACTACGTCTTCGGTCAGGCATGGATGCTGCGAAGTGCACCAGTAACCTCGGCTCTTGGCTCGAGTAGTCAAACGACCCCCACATCTGCCCTTCTTCTGGGATGAACAAACCTCGGATCAGCTTCTTGATCCCCGGATCACGGGCCGGAATCTGCTGTAGGTTGGGGTTGGATGAAGAGAAGCGGCCAGTCACAGTGCCGCCGTCATCCGATCGCAGCTGGTGAAACTCGGTGTGGATCCGACCGTTGTGCTCGTGACGCAGGATACTGTCGATGAACGTGCTATCGGCCTTGTCAAACTCTCGCAGACGCACAATCTTCTGGCACATCTCATGTGGGTGAGCATTGAGGTACTGCTTGGTAAAAGATGCGGCGCCCGCATCCGTCTTTGGGTACTGCAGGTTCAGCGCTTCAAACACCTTCCGTACGCTGTCCGCGGCCCACGGCTCTATCTCCACACCCGTCTTGTGCTTGATGTCCGCCTTGAGCTCAGCAACCTTTTTCTGCAGACCTTTCTTGGCAACGTCCGCCTTGTCGACGTCTACACGCACACCGTTGGCGCGCATCTTCACCATCAGTGGGATGAGTGATGTCTCCAGATCAAATATGTGCGTCAGTTCCTGCGACGTGATCTCAGTCTTCAGTCGGTCCCAAAGCTTCATCGTCATGAACGCATCCTGCTCGGCGTACGCTCCAACGTACGACGGAGGCAGCCGCCACATGTCCGCCTTGGGGTCAATGCCCCAGTCCTTTGCTGCAGCGCGCAGCATCTTCTCGTCCTTGCGCATGTCGATGTAATCACGGCCAAGGTTGTTCAAGCTATAGGACCAGCGGTTCTCGTCTACCAAAGGCGCTGCCACCATGGTGTCGATGATCCTACCTTGGACCTCGACTCCTTCAGCCTGTAGCCAGCCCATATCGTAGGTGGCGTTGTGCATCAGCTTATCAATGTGTGGTGTGGCCATCTGTTTCTTGAGCCACTTCAGAGTCATCCTAGGATCCATGTTGTGCCCGTTCTCATGGCGGATCGGGAAGTACCAAGCTTGGTCCCCCGCAGCCACAGCGATGCCGACAACAAACCCGTCGTTACGAGCCCAGCCCGGTCCCATGGTCATGAGGTTGGGGTCACAGGTCTCGAGGTCGATAGCAATCTGCGGGTATTGTGTGAGGTCTGGGAACTCCGTTGGGATGTTCCAGTCCGGAACAAGCTTCTCCCCTAAATCCATACGCTCGAAGAAGGAGATAGTGCTCTTATCCTTACGGTCTCTTGCCATTGTTCTTAGCCTTCCGTAGCTAGAATCGTTTTCAGTTCCGCTCTCAGGTCCTGCTCTCTGCTAGTGAACTCTGTTCCTAATGCGCTGTATCCGCACTTGTCGACCCACGAGTCATCGTGGGTTAGGTCGTTGAGCAGCCGCGCAGTCTTAACCCAGTCCATCATCAGAGCAACGTGCTGGGGAGTCACATACCCCTTAGTACTCAAGGCACTGCTGATAATCAGGTTCCAGCCGTCAGCAATGCGCTGAAAGTTCTCATACGCATCCCCGTAGTCCTTGGCTCGTGCTCCGTTAATCAGTTCTTTTGCGGTGTCTAAAACTTCGTCGCGTTTCATAGCGGATACCTATACCTCTTTTGGCTCTCGATAATATGCAGGTTCTGTCGTGCTCTAGTAAGGCCGACGTAGAACGCACGGTGCTCGTCGTCGGGGTACGCAGTCTCATCACAGGCTCTGGTGCTCCCGAGATAGACTGCGCAGTTGTCGTCCTCTCCACCCTTCATAGCATGAAACGTAGACAGCTTGATACGAGGTGGTTTGGACAGGTCCTCACCCGACCGCTCGATGCGGCGCAGGTAAGTCTGTCGAGCATTACCAAAACCCAACACGTCGAAGGCGTCTCGATACTCTCCCATCAGGTTTGGCTGTTCCAGAAGTCCGAACTCGTTGCCGAGATCCTGCATCGTTAAACATGCCTCTGGGTCCGCGGCCTCAAGCAGCTTCTTCGAGCCCCGCTTTACAACAGCCTTGTCACCCTGCTTAGGCACAGCCTCATACATTGTGCGGATGCGATACAAAGGCACCTCCCGCCCAGCGGCCAAGTCACGCCACGTATAGATCGTCTCAGCTTGGTCCTTGGTGATCGGCGCGTTCCCCTTGAGCGAGTAGTAGTACCCCATGTCCTCAATCTCTTTTGCCATGGCTTGGACGTAAGAGTTGATCCGGCACATTATCGTCCAAGACCCTGTATGCAAAGGTAAACTGTTTATGCTGTAGTGCCAAGCAACAGATCCCTCAACGTCCGTCGGGTAGTAGGTCTTCGGTACTCGGTCCCTGATCCTCCGCACCACGCGCTGCGCTAGCGCATGCACCTTCTTCGGGAGTCGGTAAGATTGTTCCAAAACCACACGGTTTGGCGACATGTTAATAAACTGCTTCACGTCCACACCTGTCCATCGGTGGATGGCTTGATCATCGTCGCCCGCAATCCACACCTCCTCGGCGTTGGTCGCCATGTGCTGAACCATCGTCCACTGCAATGGTGTCAGGTCCTGTGCCTCATCTACAATCAGCACCTCAAGGTGAGGGGGCTCCACCGTCTGTACATACACGGCAATCATATCGACGAAGTCCAGCTTGCCGAACGCTGACTTGTACTCAATCAGCGTATCTTGAACCTGCCTACACTTAGAGAACGAGAGGTCGGAGGTATCGTGCTCCCTCCACTCTTCGTTTATGTCGATGATCCGATATCGTGCTCGATCAATTATCTTCATATACTTGCTGCCTCGGCGCGTGTCCGATGGAATAAGCATGCCGTCCTCTGGTTGCGTGTTAATCACGAAGTCCTCACCCAGCATTCTGCCCAGTTGTCGGTAATCCGGCGGGCTCATGACATCGTCTTTGCTGATCTGCAATCCAGAGAACCCCGTAGAGTGCAGAGTGCGAAAGTTAATCAGCTGCTTGTCATCGAGGTTGAAGCGGTTCTTGGCCCGCTCCTTTGCCTCTTGGATAGACTTGCGAGAGAACGAAACAAACGCAATGCGCTGTGGGTTCATCCCTGCCTCAAGGTGCTTCTCGATGATCTTCATCAGGCGCTCTGTCTTGCCGCAGCCTGGAGGCCCGAAGATCTGGGTGCTGTTCTCAATCATGAAACCTCTCCCGTATCCATGCGTTGATCGTGTCTGGTGACCATCGAAGCGTGGACCTCGAACCTTGGCCCAAGCGCAGCGGCGCCGGCATCTTCTCGTCCTTGACCCATTTGTATACCGCAGCAGGTGTGACCTGCAGGTAGGCTGAAATGTCTTTTACAGACAGCATGCGATTAGAAGGGAATATCATTGTTAATCTCCTCTACTGGAAGTTCGATCTCTTCCTCTTTCATTTCCGGAACCCACCACACACGAACACTGCTCCAGCTACCGTCTGATATCTTGTAACGCTGAACCCCGTTGAACTGCTGAGGTCCGTTCAAGCGCTTGATCTCTTCTTGCAACTTGGCTCTGTTTTCTGCCCAAGGGTGGTTGCGATTCTTCAAGAAGTTGATCAAGCCATCGACCTTAAACTTGACCAAGCCACCATCATGGTAGGGCTTGCCCGTGTGCAGTTCCTCCGGATCATACGCTTGCGCACTACCGTTGCAGTATAGCTGCAACAGATCCTCAAAGCGGCCCGTCAGCGTCAGTTCTCGATCGACCTCGATGTATGTCGCTTGCTTCAACATCCCATTTAATAGGATCGTCCAGTCCTGCTCCTTCATCCTCGAGGGCATGAAGTTTATCTGCGTAAGACAGGCCTTCTGCCACATCGATTGATTGTGCAGCTCGTCCACTGTGAGCTCCACGCGCTTACCGTTGACGTCCATGAAGTAGTACGGCGGCTGAGACAGGATGACGGTCAGTCCCCCCACCTGTGCCTTGCTTTCGCTGTCCCCGCCCACACCATACTTCTTGGTGCGGCAGACCTCCTTGTCGCAGTGCGAACAGAAGGGTTCGATGTTGCAGGTGTAGAAGTAGTCTTTCTTCTTCAGCTGCCTTACAATGCCGAGCACCTCCTGAGCATCGAGCATAGGCACCATGAAGACACGGTTGTACTCCTCAACCATCTTCTCCCATGTGTCACTGTACTTCAGCTTCGCATACACTCCCATTTGCAGCAGCGTGTTGTTTCGCATGTCGCCCACCGTCCCGGTTGCCACCAAGAGACGCAGACAAGGCGGCCCGTCGGTGAAATGTTCCTGTGATCCTACCAAGTCTAAAGAGTCGATAGTGCTCATGGCTGCTCGGTTCTTCTCCACACTGTCCAAGAACTCTTCGAGTTCCATGGCTTCGGCCTTCTTGTTAAAGGCGTAGCGTGTGGTTTGCTCCGCGTTGAAGTACGGCATGTTGATGAAGTTCCCGAGGTCCCCTCGCTCCACCAAGATCTCGTCCTGTTTTGGGAACACCTCGCAGCCCGAGAACCCCAGAGCAATCGACATCTCTGTTAGGTGCTCACGGATTAAAGACGCTGGCTGCCAGTCCTGCAAGAACAGGTACAGGTGGGCGCCGCCCGACTTGGTCCGACAGTGAAACAATGGTAGCTTCAAGTCTATGATCTTCCGCTGTAGCCCAGCGTGATCAAGATCATATACGTCAATGTCCAAGGCGCCGAATCGGCACTGGTTTGCAGGTGTGGTGGTGATCGGAATAGCCCCAATACCCTGCCTTCCGTCGATGTGCGCTTGGGCCTGTGCTTCGGTCAACTGCCCCCGGCGCACAAAGCTTTTCGCTTCAGCCTTACCCTTGCGCCCGATACGACCGACCGTCGTCTCTCCGTATGCCGCATCCGAGCCTTCGAATGCAGCGAGTAGTCTCTTCGCCAATGACATGCCTGTTCCTCTTTGATGTTTGTTGGGGGCGGAACAGTTACCGCTCCGCCCCTAAAGTCAGCTAAACTCCGCCATCAAAATGGAATGTCAGTGTCATCCATATCTGCCGCAGGTGCCGCTTGGTCTTGCCCATCGTTGGCCGACGCCTTCACCTCGCCAGCCACGACGGACTCACGGAAAGCCTTAGCCTCGAGCAGGAGATTGCGATCCTCAACCAGACCAACCTTTTCTACAGCCCAGTTGGACCACGAACCTTGGTCATTGCTTTCCTCAACAGAGGTCAGCTTCCACGTCGTAGCGAACACAGGAGGTGTGATCATCTGGCCCGTCTTCGGGTGCTTGACCTTGCTCATTGCAATCTGTGTCTTCCAACGACGCGACACCTTCAGCTGCGTAGACTTCATGTCGATCACAACAGGTTGTGTCATGCCGTCTTCACCGACAACCAGACAGAAGTGCTGATCCGACTTCACCAGTTCGTTACCTGTGGGCAGAATCTCCTTGGACCCCGCCCTCGTGGTGCGCTGAAGAACAGGATCGTTGGCTGGGATCTCGCCACGGAAACCACCGCCTTGATCACGAGGTACAAACTCCAGATACTTGGTGGTCTGGAAACAAGGTACGACAACAATGCCGCCCTCTCCTTCCCAAAACTCTCCCGTCACGTTGTTAAACGCATCGCCGGCGCCGGCGCCTTTAATGAAGTCAGACTTGTTCTTGTTCAGCTGAGGCGACAAGGGCTGAAGCAGCCGGACAAACGGGATCTGCATCTCGCTACTGTCAAAGGATGCACCCTCACCAGCACTGTTAAAGATGTCGTCCATCACATCGGTGGAGATCGAAGTCTCTTTTGCTTTTGTTACTGCGGTCATGTTACTTTCTCCGTATTTCTGCTGCGTTTGCAACGAATGCCCCGAACATATCGAGGTCGATTTTCTTTCCTGACTCCATGCGTTCTTTAATGAATGCCTTCAGTGTCATAGGGTGAACATAGGTTTTGGCAGTAGGGTTGTAGCCCCGCTCCTCCAACATGCCGAGCACGTCGCCCGCAATGTTGTCTTCGCCCTTGCCAAAGGAACACGTCACATCGTTCTTGATGATGTCGTCGAGGCCCTCGGACCTGAGCCAGCCCAACGCTTCGTCCTTACGAGCGGCAGGAATCGATGCATGCACCATCATCTTGCGAGTGACAGTCACACCGTCTACGTCGATACGCTCCACGCCCATCTCATCCATAAGGGTAGGGATTTTGTCTACGGAAAGATTCTGCTTCTCAGCTTTGAGATTCTTGAGATGCAGTTCAGCGTCTTTGATCTGATCTTCGACAGAGCGAAGCGTCTTCACCAGGTCACTGAGAGTTCTACTGGTGCCTACATCTACATCGCCGAGCGCACCAGCCTCGTCAAAGATGTCGTCAAATATGTCAGTCATAAGTTTTGTCCTCTTCAGGGTTGATTGTAGGCAACTTGTTTGCTACCCATGACCGGAACATAGAGACAGGAGAAATTAATGTCAATGGAGTTATTTAAAACAAAACCATACCAACACCAGATGGATGCGTTGCAAGCGGGGAAGTACGCTGACTCGTACGGCTACCTAATGGAAATGGGTACGGGGAAGTCTAAGGTGTTGATCGACAACCTTGCTATCCTCTCCGCAGAAGGGAAGCTGGACTTTGCTTTGATCATCGCGCCCAAAGGGGTGTACCGCAACTGGGTAGCGAAGGAAATACCACAGCATCTTTCCGACGACATCAACCACCGCGTGATTCGATGGGTGTCCTCCGCCAACAAGACGCAGAAGAAAGAGATGGCTTCGGTCAAGGACAAGTTTGACGGACTCACCATCTTTGTCATGAATGTTGAAGCCTTCTCCGCATTAAAGGGGAAGCA
>Ga0209535_1002290_pt1 | contig 12471 bp, 16 predicted proteins | sample LinPmetageLP28_FD_184041 | JGI IMG/M metagenome (GOLD analysis project Ga0209535, IMG submission 184041) | Marine viral communities from the Pacific Ocean - LP-28 (SPAdes) (version 2) | ecosystem: Environmental > Aquatic > Marine > Oceanic | place: Pacific Ocean | collected 2009-08-22
GCCCTAAAAACACTTTGTGGGTACTAAGTAGTATATCTGAAATGAATAATGAGTTACCAGGACTAGTAATAAAATTAAATTAATAAAGATGGCACAAGTAAATTTAAATGTAACAGAATTAAAAGGATTTGTAAATCATATAATTACAAACAACAGGTACCTACAGGCTAATGGAAAAAGCCCTGTATCTGTAGAAGTAGTAGGGGAATCAGGTATTGGAAAGACTTCAACAATTGTAGAATTAGCTGAAGAAAACAAATTAAAATTTGTAAAACTAAACTTAGCTCAGATAGAAGAGCTTGGTGATTTAGTAGGATTTCCCGTCCGTCAGTTTCAGATGTATAAAGAAAAGACTATAACGCCTAAAAAGTTAGATGATTTAACTTATACAGCAGCACAAAGATCTGCCGCCGCAGCTGATTTGGCTAAAATGACACCTGTTACTAAAAAAGTAGGCATGTGGGTTGATGAGTTAGCAGTGCAAGAGTATCTTAAAAATGGATACAAGATGACCGGTAAAAATAGAATGTCTTACTGTGCTCCTGAATGGATTGCAGATGCAAAGGCCGGTGGTATCTTATTACTGGATGACTGGAACCGTGCAGATACAAGATTTATTCAAGCAGTTATGGAATTGATTGATAGACAATCTTATATATCGTGGACATTACCAAAAGATTGGCATATAATGTTAACAGCAAACCCTGATAACGGTGACTATATGGTTAACTCTGTGGATTCAGCACAGAAAACTAGATATGTGACCGCAAACCTCAAGTTTGATGTTGATGTGTGGGCCCAGTGGGCAGAGAGTGCAGGGATTGATACTAGGTGTATTAATTTCCTGTTACTTCACCCTGAACTTGTAACGCAAGAAACAAATGCTAGATCAATAACAACATTCTTTAATTCAATATCAAGTTTTGATAGTTTTGAAGATAACTTATCACTAATCCAAATGATTGGTGAAGGTTCTGTTGGAGATGCCTTTGCTTCTATGTTTACTACTTTTATCAATAACAAATTAGATAAACTTGTAACACCTAAAGATCTGTTGACTCATGATAATGAATCATATATTTTAGGAGAGCTTAGAAGTTGTATTGGTCAAGATGATTCATATCGCTCAGATATTGCATCAACACTAGCTACACGTTTGGCTAACTTTTCTGTTGTTTATTCAAAAGAAAGTACAGTAAGCCAAAAAATTACTGATAGATTAATAAGCCTATGTACAAAAGATTATTTTACCAATGATCTTAAGTATTTAATTGTGCGTACAATCTTTAGCGGTAATAAACAAAAGTTTAACAAAATGATGATGAATCCAGAAATCATTAAAATGACTATGAAATAAAATGGCAAATAAATCAGTATATCAAAACTATGATACTGATGCATTAAACCACTTTGATTTAGCAGCAACTCCTTTATATGGAGTTGTTGTTGGATCTATTGTGGAAGATGTATTAGTTACTCAAGACAAAACAACATATGAAAAAATAGAGCGGATATTAAGTGTTCCTAATGAATCAGATATTACATTTAAAACCAAAAAGAAAGCTTTTATATTACCTAAATGTAGTGTATCACAAGATAGATTAAAAGCTGCTCTTAAAGAACACGGTATAACTGTAACAAATGATTATACATTAGCAGATTTAATTATAGGACATGAAGATATATCTTATAATTATCAAAATGGAGAAAATATATTATCCACCATTATGATGTGTAAGCTTTGGAATTATGAAACAACAAACGGGAATGTTTCTTCCGGAACTCCTATGCAAACAATATTATCTAAGCATAAGAATTCCGTTATAGTTACACAAAGAATTACTGAAGCAATACGCTACTATGATTTAAACTTAGGCGTCAATCTTTATGATTCTTGGATGATAACTGGTATGGCTTTAAATCTAGCATACAGAATTCATTCGGGTTTGGCCGGAGTAATAGATCCTGAAACGGTTTTGTATAGTTCTGCTAATAAAATGGTAATGGATGAGTCTTTACTAAAAGATCTTAAGACACAACTTAATGCATATGGTGATGATAGAGCCTTAGCTCTTAAAATTATACCTACAATAGATTATACAAAAAACTATCATTTATTGTGGCAGTTTGCTCAAGATTGCGGTATGATAACTTATGCTGATAATAGAGATAAGGATTTAAAATATTGGATTAAAATTTCTAATTTTAATTCTTTTAAAAAAAAAAGTGCACAAGACATGATACTTTGGCTAGAAAATAAAGATAAACTTTGTACTACAACCTTTAGATATTTAGAGCCTATAGTAAGAAGACAAATCAGCATTAATAATAGAGATCTTTATACATTTAAAGTAGCTGTTAAAAAAGAATACCAACAATATTTAATAAAAGAAAAAATATGAAACCAAGATATATAATAGATGTGTCATTTTCGCAAGATGATGAAGATAGAGGCTCACTTTCTAAAGATGCATTTAATTTTAGTACTAAAGGAGATTATTGGTTATTATCTACTAATAACTATCAAGTTAAAAAAGAACACTTTAAAGCTTTAGGTTTTAATAATTTAAATTTAAAATCTAATAGTAATTTGTCTGTCCAAGATAAGACATTATTTAGATACCCTAAATTAGATTTACCTAGACAAAAAGTTGATTTACTTAAAGAAAAATATAACTGCAAAGTTATTAGAGATTCTAGTAAAGCTGACATACATATAATATCTTTAAAGTTTATTGAAAGTTTAATTACTCAAGAATGGAGGTCAAGTATAACTTTTAATGATACTTTTAAAATATTAAAATTTATGAAAGAATCAGGTTTTTTGTCACAATCAGGTTTAGAAAAAGTAAAATCAATGATTGCAGATATACCGCGCGATGCTATGATTTCTTTTAACCTAAGGTATATTCCTCATAGTGGTTACAACAATATTTGGATTAAGATGGATGCAATTCGTAATAAAGTATCTGATTTTATAGAAAATAATAAATTTAGAACAGAGTCTAGAGATTTTATTTTAGAATCTGCAAATGTTAGCAACTTTAATAAATTATTACAAACAAAAGCACAAATAGTTATAGATACAGAAGTATGTGACATAATTGACAAAGACTTAGCTGTTTTAGATGTTTCTGAGTATGATAGTATACAAAGTATGATTAGAAGTAGTGATATAGAAAACAGAAGTCTAGCTTTAGAAATGATTTCTAACTGTAATATTAGTAAATCTTATGATGTAGTATCTGGACTTTTTTATTGGAATTATGATTGGTTAAAGTCTACTAATAATTGGAATACGATTAACGTTAAAGCTTTTAGAAAAAGAATGAAACCTTATGCGGGTAGTTATGGCACCTCTATTATTTCTGCATTTAACAATTATCTAAATTTATTAGAGAGAGATAATATGTTAACACAATATGCTGTAGATAAAACAAAAAAGTTACTATACGATACATTATTGAATACGTTAATTGGTAAATCAGCTGATGTTTTTAGTATTAGCTTAGATGATTTAAAAATTAAAGATAGACTTAAAGATAAAATATTACCAAATGATTAGAGATAAAGAAAAAGAAGATGTGTTTTATGCAAAAAAAGATTTTTGCTTTAGCTATTCTTCTTTAAATAAGTTATTGTTTTCACCATCCTTATTTTATAAGGAATATATATTATTTGATCGTGAGGTTAGAACTGATAAGCATTTAGTAGAAGGTAAACTTGTGCATTGTTTATTGTTTGAACCTGAAAATGTTACAGAAAAATTTAATGTTGTACCTGGTAAAAGCCCAAGTGATAACATTAGAAAAGTAATGAAAGATATGTCTCTCCATACTAATGCAGAGACATTAGAGCTTTGTGAATTTCAAGCTTTATCATCATTAAAAGCTTTAAATCTTTTCCAGTCTCTTAAGACAGATGAACAAAGATTAAAAAAAGTAATTAATAAAGATAATGAACCTTATTGGAAATTCTTATCTAATACTAATGTAGATGTAGTAGACCAAGAAACTCTATTAAAGTGTCAAGAAAAAGTAGAAGCTATTAAAGAAAACAAAGATGTTATTGCTTTATTTGAACAACAGCAAAGTGATTTTGAATTAGATCCTATAGAAACTTATGCAGAACGTTATTTAAAGTCTGAATTAAAAGACAGAGGTTTTGGCCTGCATGGTTATATAGATTTCTATAAAATAGATCATGAAAAATTTGAGGTAACAATTTGTGACCTTAAAACAACAGGTAAAACTATCTCTGATTTTAAAGATACAGTAGACTTTTATAATTACTGGTTACAAGCTGCTATTTATATGAAGTTAGTTTATGACACACTAGGAAAAAATGCTGAAAAATATACAATAACATTTAAATTTGTAGTGATTGATACATACAAACAAGTATATGTATTTGATGTTACTCCAGAAACTATGGCTGGATGGGTATCTGGTTTAGAAGGTGTTATAAAAGTAGGTGCTCATCATTATGATAAAAGAAATTATCAATTACCTTATGATTTCTTGACAGGAAACATTAAATTGTAGTATGAGTAATGTATATACAGATTATTTTCAAAAGAGTAAGGTATTTCTTTACCCTTTGTTAAAATTAAAAAAAGGTATTAAATATGTTCCTATACAAACTTACGTTTGTTGGGAGCATGTTTATACTTCTGGAGAATACAAGTTACTATGTGAATACCATGCTAAATCAGGAAAAGCATTTGAAGAATTTTGTGATAGATACTTAAGCTGTCATCCATTCTTTGAAAAGCAATTAGATATTGGTGAAAATAAACATGTTTTTATATTTAATTTAGCTCCACACAAAAATGATTTTGTTAGGTTCTTAGAAGGCAAGTATTCTCAATTTAGTCTTGACAGTAAATTAACTATATTGGATTTTTTTAGTTCATCGGGTAAAATGTTGAACTATGTCCAATCTTTTTTATCTCCAAATAGTGTACATGAAGATTATGCTATAGCATTTGGTGTAAATAAAAAATTAATTGAAGAAATCTATGAAGTGTGTAGCTTACCAGATTTAGAAAAAGAAACATTTCATAAAGATAATGAAATATTAAATTGTCTATTAACAAAGAACTCCATATATTTGGAAAAATAAAAAACAATTATGTCACAAACAATTGGACAAAATATGATGTTAGTAAATTCTAGTTTTAGAAATGCTAAATCATTTACATTAATTCCTGTGAGCAAAGACTCACCATATGTAGAAGCTATGTTTGACCCAACGTCAAGTATTTTAGCTGTAATCAGCAAGGTTATGAAACAATCTTACCATATGGTTCCTAAATTAGATGATGAAGGGCAACCTATAAGATTAAAAAATCCTAATCAACAAACTGGTAAAACAGTTAAAGAAGAGAGAAGATTGGTTGACACTTTTTCTGAATTTTATTTATCTGACAGAAAAGACATTGAAACATTTATACACATGTTTGCTGTTAATGCTGCTAGTTTTGACTTAGAAGAATTTTTTGTAGATTTACAAGAAACAAAAGTGTCTAAACTTATATTACCTGGGCAATAGTTTTGAGAGAATAATACCTTATTGCCAATAAAAAGAAAACCTCATTGACCTGGGGTTTTTTTGGCTGTAAAAAATTAAAAAAACATGGCAGAATTAAGTGATTCAGATATAATGGATGTAAATATCCTATTTGCTATGACCAAATGCATGGGTGAACTTGCACACGGGTTACAGTATATACACACGCAACAAGTCAAACAAAAAATCAAACATGTGATTAAAACAGTTGACTTATATGAAAGAGAAATAAATAAAAAGTTAGAGCGTGAAGGATCTCAAGAAGCAGTAGAAAGCATCTATGATAGTATTATGGATTTAATATTAGAAGCTAAATTAGTAGCACTTAAAAATTATAAAGATGGAAACACTATTGTAAATGAAGGAGGGAATAATGACCATAGCTCTAAAAAAACATAAGACAATAAGAAGCGCAGCTAAAGCTTTGGGTATTAACAAAAGAACACTACACACATTTAAAGACAACATTAATTATAAAAAGCACAAAGAATGAGACATTGGGTAATGGATTATGAGACTTTAGCTAATTGTTTTACTGGTGTATTTGAACATTATAAAACTCAGGAAACTGAGATCTTTGTAATTCATGACCTGCAAAATGATTTAGTTAAGTTTATAAGTTTTCTTGAAGAAAACATAAATAATAAAGAGTGGCATATATCTTACAATGGATTAGCATTTGATGCACAAGTTACTCACTATATATTAGATAATTACTATTTATGGAAAAATCTTGGTGGCTGTGAAGTTGCTGAGATAATTTATAAGTATGCACAACGTTGCATTCAAAAATCAAACAATAGAGAGTTTAGTGACTATCCTCAGTGGAAAATGAGAATTGGTCAAATAGACATATTTAAAATGCATCACTGGGATAATATGGCTAAACGCTCAAGCCTAAAATGGATTCAGTATAGTATGGATTGGCAGAACATTATTGATATGCCTATTCATCATGAGACTTTAATTTATACTCAGGCAGAAATTGATACAATATTAAAGTATTGTGTGAATGATGTTAAGTCAACCAAAGAGATATATAATAGATCACACTCTCAAGTAAAACTAAGAAAAGAACTTACTAAAGAGTATGGTATAAATTTATATAGCGCGTCTGAGCCTAGAATTAGTAAAGAAATATTTGGTTATTTTCTAACTCAAAAACTAGGTATCCCAAAAAGAGATTTAAAACAAATGAGAACGTATAGAGAAACAATTAAAGTTTCTGATATTATATTACCATACATTTCATTTACATCTCTTGAATTTAAAGTATTACTTGACAGATTTAAATCATTAGAAGTTAATGCATACAATCTTAAAGGTAGTTTTAAGTATACACTTGAATATAAAAATGTTAAAACGCATTTTGGCTTGGGTGGTGTACATGGTGCCGCGAGTAAAGGAGTTTATGAACCAGATGATGATATGATGATTATGTCATCAGACGTTACTAGTTTTTACCCCAATCTTGCTATAAAGAATCAATGGTCTCCAGGGCACTTCCCGAAAAAAGAATTCTGTGATCAATATGAATGGTTTTTTGAAGAACGTAAGAAGATACCTAAGAGCAATCCAATGAACTATGTATATAAGATTATACTAAACTCAACGTTTGGCCTTAGTAATGATGATAAGAGCTTCTTTTATGACCCTGAGCTATGTATGAAGATTACAATTAACGGTCAACTATCTCTAATGATGCTTTATGAACAGATTATGGAAAGAATACCGGGTGCAATTGCCTTACTACAAAACACAGATGGTGTAGAAACTATTATACCTAAAGCGTTTTATAATGAGTACATGGCTATTTGTGAAGAGTGGGAAGATAAAACAAATCTAAACTTAGAACATGATCAATATCAAAAATTAATTTTAGGAGATGTAAATAATTACATTGGTATAAATGAATGGGTTAATGTTGACATTACTAAATGGAGAGAGGTTAAAGAAAAACAACCCCATTATTTATTTAAAGTAGAGAACAATAAGTTTAGCTTTGCTCCTGTTAAGTTAAAAGGTCGTTTTGATTTTCATAACTTACAGTTACATAAAAACAAATCTAAGCTAGTAATACCTAAAGCAATTTATAATTACTTTGTACATAATACTCTTCCTGAAGAATATTTAGAAACAAATAGAAATATACTTGATTATTGTATTGGTAGTAAATCTAAAGGAGATTGGAAACAAGTAGCCAGAAAAATTAAAAATGGCATTTTTCAAGAAGAAGATTTACAAAAAATCAATAGATATTATATATCTAATGGAGGTTCCAAAATTGTTAAGGTTAACAAAAATGATCAAAGAGAAATACAGTTAGAAGCTGGAATATGGTTACAGGAAGTATTTAATGATATTAAAATTCAACCAAAATGGGAAAATTATAATATCAATAAAAAATATTATCTGGAAGCTATAGAGCATGAAATCAATGGTATAATAGATGTATCATCTAATCAATTAAAATTATTCTAAATGATAGATATTAAAAAAATAATAGACAATATTGCAGACGATAAAAAAGATCACGTATTATTAGGGATGTTTGTTGGGTATCCTTTGCAAATAATAGGTTTAACACTTGACCTTATAACTGATATACCCATTTTTTTCTTAATTGGGACTTTACTTGCTTTACTTATTGTAGCAGGTAAAGAAGTTATATGGGATTGGATGCTTAAAAAAGGAAATCCTGAGTGGTGGGATTTTATTGCATCAGCCATACCTATTATTTCAAATTTAATTACTTATCTAATGATTAAATTATAAAAACAAAATGATAAAAAAAGAATGGTATTTTATGAATCAAGCAAAAATGCAAAACGTTTCATTAGAAAGATGCTTAGAAGGCGCTTATAATGTTATAAGTAAAAGAACAGGTAGAATGATAAATGGTACATTTGTTAAAGATAAATAATCTTTGTATAAATCATTTAAATTTACTATCTTTACACTATTAAAGTTTAAACTATGCGCTACAAAAAAGCAACAGAAACAACACAAGTATTTTTAGAGAATCAACCCTTACCTAACCACGGTAAGAGCTATACAGTGGTATCACATAAAAAAGTGATAGAAAACACAAAAAAATTATTAGAGGATAGTGGTTTTACTATCCGTAGAGAACTATATAGAGCAAACATGAATGCCCAAGTAGCACAGGGTGTGTATCATATTTATCCTTCACGAAGCATTGATGATAATATTGTTAATGAAAATGAATTGGGAATGATGTTTGCCTGGACAAACTCCTATGACAGAAGTAAAAGTTTTCAATGTGCAATTGGTGCATATGTAATGGTATGTAGTAATGGTATGATGTGTGGAGATATGATGAACTTCAAAAGAAAGCACACTGGATCCGCCGGCCATGATATTGTAATGCAATTAAGTAATCAAATTAAGCATGGTGAAAAACATTACACACGTATCTTAAATGATAGAGATTCACTAAAGAATGTTACATTAACAAAACGTGAGCAGTCTGAGTTATTAGGTCGTTTGTTTGCTGATGATGAAATTATAACATCATCTCAAGTATCAATTATTAAAAAAGAAATGAAAAAACCTTCATTTAACTATGATTGTTCAGATGATAATGCTTGGGCTTTTTATAATCACGTAACGCATTCTTTAAAAGTATCTCCACCAAGAGATTGGATGCAAGACAGCCAAAATTTTCATGATTTTATGATGAATGAAATTGTAGCAAAGCAACCTGTATCAGCTAAATCAGATTTTGATTGGGCAAATGTAGTAGTAAATAATAATAATTCTGAAATTGATACTACAGATTTAATAGATATACAGGATCATGAATTAATTGAAGTAGATGAAAATATATCTGAAGGTCAATTGATGTATGAAGCTTATACATCATAATAATTGGCTATTGTATTACAAATACTAATAGTTATAGTATTTACATATCTTTGTATATATAAAAATCAAGAATAATTAAAAATGTCCCTAACATAATATATATTAGGGACATTTTATTTTTAGTATTGTTTATGGATATATTCTTATTTCAAACATAACTTTGGTAAATGTACCATTATTTACATTAGCATTTGTATCATATACCTTAAACCCAACATTAGTATTGCTTATACTAAATAATTTAGGCATAGTAGAGTCAGTACCTTGATCTCCACTAAATGTAGCATATACTTTATCTTTATCTACCCAAGCTGTATTTGGAGTAATAGTAAACTCATTTCCAGATCCTGGACCTGCAGATGTATAGGTTAAACCTGTATTATTTTGTAAAAAAACTGTACTTCTTCCCCCAATACCAGTATAAGTCAAATATCCAACAACAGTAGTATAACCAACTGAGGCTGTAGTTCCATTAGCAGCAGCAGTAATTCTACCTTGTGCATCTATTGTTACGTCTGCATTAGTATATGCACCCGCAGTTACAGCTGTATTCTCTAATTGAACTTCCAGTGTATTAGCTGCAACAGTACTAGTACTTATACCAGTTCCTCCTTCTATTTTTGCATTTTCACCATTAATTATTGCTTCAGGAGTTCCTGTATCTCCTTCTAAATTCCAACTTGTCATTGTGCCACCTTCAACCCATGGAACATTTACTACCAGTTGATTACTAGAATTCTTTTGGATTCCATACGTTCTAGAAGCGGTAGCACTTACTGTTGTTCCAGCAACTGTTTGAGTTGTATTTGAAAATAACTTACCTAAACCTAAAACGGTAGAGGTCATTGTTCCATAAGAACTTGGAGCACTTCCTGCAGTTATTGAAGTAATATGACCTGTAGCATTTGTTGTAACTGATGTAGGATAAGTATATGTTCCTGCCGTTCCAAATGCATCGTGATTAATTGTTATTGTATCAGTAGCACTTGCTGTACCTGATAAAGCAGTTCCCCCTGAAATAGTTAATGTTTGACCATCACTAATAATTTGAGTAGTTCCTGAATCAGAAGCTGCAATAAAAGATGACATTGATCCTCCACCACCAGCTGAACCATTTGCTGCTGCAGTAATTTGCCCTTTTGAGTTTACTGTAAGGTTAGTATTTGTATATGATCCTGCTGTTACACCTGTTGCGTTCAATACTGAGATTACTGTCGGTACTGCTGCTGTCCCACCAATAGTATTTGTAATATTATCTCCTACGTTTCCACCTATAGATTCTACTACACCTGTATTGTTTGTAGCTGTAGTACTAATAGTTACCGTAGTACCTGTTACTGCGGTTGACATAAGACCTGCACCTGTAAATGTCTGTGTTCCTATAGTTGTGATTGCTGTTCCTGTACCTGAATCTGCTGCAAGTGTAATACTTGTTATTCCTGTACTAGCACTTGCTGACCACACAACTCTACCGTCTGCTGTAGATTTTAATATTCTATTAGCTGCACCGGCTACCTCACCTGTAGAATCAATAACTCTGTTAAATAGTGAAGTAGCATGAACTGTATCTCCAAATGTACCTAAATCTATACTTTCCTTAAGAATAGCATTCTTATTTACAACTAAAGCCCCAGATATAGTAATAGCAGCGTCAGCAGCATTTTGAGTTATAATGCTATCCTTAAGAGCACCTGAAGAACATATTGCATCTTTTACTGTATAGACTGGTATTTTACCTTCTACACCAGAATTTGCAATAGTTACAGTTAAATCTTTTCTTATATCACAAAAAAAATCTTGATACTTAATAGTAAAAGGTTCCATTTGTGCTACATAACTAGAAGATGTATCTATTCTACTAGTTGGTGTTAACTTTCCAAATTCAAAATAATCCTCATCTCTTTCAAGAGTTGTTTTCCTTTTATTTCTTTTTAATAAGCCTAAAACTTCTTGTATATAGATACTCATAATTTATATGTATAATACTGCCACCGTAATTGAAGTTATTGCTGTATATTTTATTTCTACAGTGCCCGTTGTACTATTAAACGCTTCTGTTTCAAATGGTCCTAAGAATCCTTCTTCTCCGGCACCAAGTATTAATGTTGCCGGTTCTTTAACAAGTTTTCCTAATAAAGGATCTATAACTGTTGTTATAACCGGTGTTACTGTTGACGTAACAGACACACCACTTCCATTTTTAACATGAAAATATTGAATTCCTGTATTTACAACTAAGTCTCCAGCTACCGCAGCAGCTGCATAAACCGGTTTTAAACCAGATTGTGTAATTTGTTGTGCTGTTAATGTTGCCATATCTTTTTATTTACAATATCCTTTTTTAAAAGCTTCTGATTGAACAGGCTCTATAGCTCTTGTTGAAACTTGTTTAGCTTGAAAACCTTGTGCAGCTAGTCTTTCTCTAGTTGCAGTTGCAGTTGCATTTTTCTTTGCTTGAATTTTAGCAGGTATACTAGTAGGATTATAATATCCATTAGCAACCTTTCCGTCTCCCATAGGAAATGATATCTTTTTACCCATGATTAATATCCTTTTTTTGATTTCTTCTGACCGCCCATTTTCATTTGACCCATCATTGGTTCTAATACACTACCACCATTCATAAAACCCATAAGACCTCCGCCTTTAGCCATTGCCATCATTCCAGCTTTACCAGGAGTCATATCTCCATCTCCTGCACCCATAGTAAATCCACCACCGTTTCCGTAACTTTTCATTTTTTTATTCATAATACTTATTTTAAAATTATTTTTTATTGTTTTTTACTTTTTCTAATGACCTCCCACCAAAATAAGCACCAATTACTGTTATTAAAACTAACTGTAATAAATCTACCCAACTGGCTTTTACTTCAAATGCAATTATACCTGCATCTATAAATACTAATAATACTGTTGACACAACTAAAAATATAAGAACCAAAGGCCTTACATTCTTTGCTAACCAACTATCACTAGCCATATCCGCAGACCATCTTGAAGAGATTTCTTT
>Ga0209535_1002293_pt1 | contig 12469 bp, 11 predicted proteins | sample LinPmetageLP28_FD_184041 | JGI IMG/M metagenome (GOLD analysis project Ga0209535, IMG submission 184041) | Marine viral communities from the Pacific Ocean - LP-28 (SPAdes) (version 2) | ecosystem: Environmental > Aquatic > Marine > Oceanic | place: Pacific Ocean | collected 2009-08-22
TTCGTCGAGTGGGTTTGTTGTTGGAACAGTTAGCGGGACAGACATATCTTTTGGAAGTGAAGTAGCTCTCCCAGATCACATGGCTGCGGATCAAATAGCTCATTTTGACTCTGAACGAAATCTTTGCATAGCAACATACACAAGCAGCGCCAATGCGGCGAGTTACTACTCTGCTTCCATAAGCGGTACGACTGCCACTATAGCAAGCCCTGTTGTTCTTGATGCGGGGTCCATCGTTCCTAGCTCTACTTTTGACTCATCCGCTGGAAAAAGCGTCTGTTCATTTAGGAGAAATAACTCTGACGCTAATGATCGTTTTGGAACAGCTATTGTTTTTAGTGCGGCTGTGTCAAACAGAGGCGAAGTAGCCAGCGGGTCAAGCGCATCAGTAGACATCATAGGCACGGTAAGCACGAATCAAACGGGCCTCACACCGGGTCAATCATACTTTGTGCAAACAGACGGTACGATTACGACAACAGCGGGTACCCCAAGTGTCTTTGCAGGGACTGCAATATCTGCTACAAAGCTTTTAGTTAAAACATAAGTTCAATTCGAGGAATTGTTATGCCCCTCCAAAAACTTCAGTTCCAACCGGGGATAAACAAGGAAAGCACTTCCTATGCTAACGAGGGTGGGTGGTTTGATTGTGACAAGGTGCGCTTTAGAAGCGGCTACCCTGAGAAAATAGGCGGCTGGGCTAAGATCGGATCAAACTCCTTTCTAGGTACGTGCCGTGCGCTTCACCCTTGGAGAACGCTGGGCTTAGACTTGTTTCTAGGTGTAGGCACTAGCTCTAAATACTACATTGAATCAGGCCAAGGATACTACGACATTACGCCTCTAAGAGAAACCACGGCGGCGGGCGGTGCAACCTTTGCTAAGGTAGCCAATGGCGATCCTAATATAACTGTAGCAGACCCTAGTCATGGTGCGGTAGCTGGGGACTTTGTTACCTTCAGCGGAGCGGCTAGCTTAGGTGACAACATCACGGCTGCTATACTTAATCAAGAGTATCAGATTGACGTTATCGTTGACTCAAACAGCTATAAGATTAAAGCCCGACAAGTAGGGTCTGTTGATTCTATAACTATTAACGGGGTGTACAGCCCTACTACAGTAAACGCAGCGGCTGGAGATGGAGGAAACGGCGGCGGCTCTATCGTAGCTGCCTATCAGGTAAGCACAGGCTTGAACTCTGCCATATTCGGCACGGGCTGGGGCGCGGGTACTTGGGGCCGAAACACTTGGGGTAGTGCAGCGTCTCTTACTTTGACGGACATATTGCGCATTTGGACACATGATAACTTTGGCGAAGACCTGATTATAAACGTCAGAGACGCGGACATATATCTATGGGACGCATCTGCATCTAACCCTCTCTCAACACGAGCAACGTCTTTGGCTACAAGAGCGGCAGCGGTTGGGCTTACGGGCGCACCAACAGTTGCTACAAAGGTAATTGTTTCGGACGTTGACAGGCACGTTATAGCTTTTGGGGCAGACCCCCTTAATGCTATTGGCACACAAGACCCACTGCTTATAAGGTTCTCTGATCAAGAAAACGCTATAGATTGGACACCTACAACCACAAACACAGCGGGTGATCTTAGACTAGGTTCGGGATCAAAGATAGAAACAGCGGTTGAGACAAGGCAGCAAATCTTAGTCTTTACGGATGTATCTCTCTACTCAATGCAGTTTATAGGCCCACCGTTTACTTTTGGTATTAACATGATATCGGAAAACACCACTATACGTGGGCCTCTGGCGGTAGTTGCGGTAGATGATTCTGTGTACTGGATGGGAAAGAACGAGTTTTATGTTTATAACGGTGGGGTTCAGAAGCTACCTTGCACGGTACGTGACTACGTGTTCTCTAGCTTTAACGAAAACCAAGCTGAAAAATGCTTTGCTGCTTTAAACTCTTCTTTCTCTGAGGTCTGGTGGTACTATCCCTCTCTAGGTTCGGACGAGATAAACCGTTACGTTGTTTACAATTATGTCCAAAACATCTGGTATGTTGGTAATCTAAACAGAACAGCTTGGATAGACCGAGGCGTGTACAACCTGCCTATTGCAGCGAGTACAGACAATTACTTGTACAATCACGAAACAGGTTCGGATGATGGAAGCACGTCCCCTGCGCAAGCAATCGCGTCTTATATAGAGTCAAGTCAGTTTGATATAGGTGAGGGAGAACAGTTTAGTTTTATCCGCCGTGTTATACCTGACCTTACGTTTAGAAACTCTACGGCAGCGGCACCCGTTGTTAACATGACTTTCCAATCTAGGAACTACCCCGGCGGAGCTTACACAAATACAAACGCTTCTGCGGTAACGCGCTCTGCTATTGTTCCTGTGGAGCAGTTTACACAAGATGCAAACATACGCCTTAGAGGTCGATCAATGTCTTTGAAAGTAGACTCATCCGCTACAGGTGTGGCTTGGAGACTAGGTGATCCAAGGATAGAAATAAGAACAGATGGTCGGCGGTAATGTCCAGAAACTTATCTATACCTTATTTTCCTAACGCTCCTGAGAGCTATAACCCACAGTATACAGCCGAGGTTGTTAGGGCATTTTCTTTGTATGTTCAGCAAATGCAGAACCCCGGCGAGGGTCGTAATACGTTTACAGTGTTCACAAATTTGCAGACGGATGACTCTGGTTTAGAAACAGGGGCTATCTTTAACCATGGTGGTTATGTTAAAATAACGGAAACTAATAACCCTCACGTCCGAGGATCGGCAGGAACAGGCCAAGTTGGACAAGTATCGGTGGTGATCTAATGAGTAAAAAATCTGAAGATAAAAAAGAAAATGTTGTGGTTTTAAACTTAAAAAAACTATTGAAACCAAAACGAGTTGACGCAACAGTTGCTGTTGTTGGTCCTCCTCCCGCATCAGGAGAATCGTAATGGCTGAAAATGAGTCAATACAGTACACAAGACCACGGTCAAATGCTCCTGTAAGAACATCACCAAGACCACAGTTGAGGTCGTCTAATATAAACCCTTCTTTCGGTTCTAGGTTTATGAGTGGTCTACGTTCACTAGGAAGCCAACTTAAAAATGATTTTAATCATCAGACAGGAAGAAACCTATACACGGGCGCTGCGCTAGACAACTTTAATGCTCGCTCTCAACCTCGTCTTGATAGCATAGAAAAGTCTCAAAAAAGCAAGGATAACCCCCGTGGTACGGGTAGAGGTAGGTTGGCGGACATACGAGCCAGAAACCAACGTATTAGAGATAGGAGAGCAGCGGCAGAGGAAGCGGAGGCGGCAACAGGGGTGGCAGAAGCGGATTTAAGCGCATTCGCAGCTAACAAGAAACGCTACGATGACTATATGGCCCAGCAGCAACAGGGGCAAAGTATTGTTCAGCCGGGACTACCAGACCCTTACAGGCCCAATCCAGCGGATCAAATGGATCGTGCAAGAATGATGTACGAGCGTCAAAACAGAGGCGCTGGTCCTGTGCCTCGTCAGATGCAGGGGCTTAATCAATTTAGAAATCCACAGATGCGTCGTATGATGGCTCCCGGTACAGGTGGGTCTGGGGTGCAGCGAGGTTTAAACACACCGCCGTCAATGCAAGGCAACGGAAATCAAAGATCAGTAGGTGCAATACTACAGCAAGATGGTAGTATTGATAATACCGCTATGATGCAACAAAGACGAGGTTACCAGCCAGCAGTAATGCCGCCGTACAATGGCAGAATGCCTAGACCTCAACCTCCACAACAGAACCAAGCGACTAGCCCTGCGTTCAGATACGCTGGTCAAAACTATGATAGGCTAGGTGGTCAGCAGCGCATGTATGATCGTCCTATGGAGATGATGAGCCAAAGAGAGAGGCAGGGCGTTAACAATATATACGACAATATGAATCGATTCCGTCCCATGCCCATGCCCGTGCCGGGTCCAGTTTATCCCATGGCTGGTCAGCAAGGTCAGCAAGGTGGTCAACAAGGAATTGCCTCATTGATACAAAATATGATGAGTAACAAAGGTGGTGGCAGGACAGCGCCACAGCCACAGATGCCTAGATACCAGACTATGAGGCCACAGGCACCCAACAGGGGTAGACCTATGCAGAGTTACGGAGGTAAAGGCGCTGGGCAGACGATGCCACAACAAAGTGATTTTGGGCGTATGCTTGCGAGTAGGTTCGGAGGGTAGGCGATGACTGGTTTTGAAAAAGCCGACGCTGATAGTAACGGTCATATAGACAAGGCCGAATGGGACAAGCTTGCTTGGGAAGACCGCCGCCGTCAAATGAATGACGAGGACCACAAGCGAGATGCTCAATTACGGATGACGTGGTTTGCTCTGTCTGGCATGGTACTTTACCCTTTAATCATTCTGACGTGTTCTATCCTTGGGTTCGACACTGCGGCAAAATTAATTACTGACATAGCCTCAATATATATTGTGAGTGTTTCTGGCCTGTGTGCCGCGTACTTCGGCTTTAATGCTATGAATAAAAAGGCGTCAGCTCCTATACCTACATCGAAGGCGATGGATAAATGATTACATTACTTGGAAGTTTACTCGGTTTCGGCACGTCTTTTCTACCAGAGGTTTTAAATTACTTCAGGGCGGGACAGGATCACAAACATAACCTTGAGCGGATGTCGCTTGAGATGGATATGATGGCAAGACGCAATGAGTTAAAGCTAGACATATTAGATAAGCAGGCTGATATTAAAGAAACAGAAAGTTTATATAAACATGATAGTATGGACGCAGGAGGTTTTATTAACGCATTACGAGGCAGCGTCCGTCCTGTCATCACTTATGTTTTTTTTAGCCTTTTCGTTGCCATCAAGGTAACCGCACTAATGGCCCTGATGGATTCGGGAACAGACTTTGGTAAGTCATTGTCTCTCATCTGGGATGATTCAACCAGCGGTCTCTTCGCTGCAATCGTAAGTTTTTGGTTCGGTGGAAGAGCCGTATCTAAGTATATGAAAGTGAAACCATGACATATAAATTAGGAAACCGTAGCAATGAGCGGCTAGAGGGCGTTGACCCTAGTATGCAGACGCTTGTGCGTTCAGCAATAGGTCGTTCTGAGCAGGACTTTAGTGTGATCTGTGGGCTAAGAACCCGCAAAGAACAGGAAGCCCTTGTAGCTAAAGGTGCCAGCCAGACCATGAAGTCCAAACACCTTGGTGGTTTTGCTGTAGATTTGATGGCCTACATCGATGGCGGCAGGTGGGAACTCAACCTGTATGATGAGATTGCAGACGCTATGAAAGAGACTGCGAAAGAACTTGGCGTCAAGATACGCTGGGGTGCAGCTTGGCACATAGACGATTTCGGTGCATACGAAGGCACTGCTGAAGAGGCAATGAACGAGTACGTTGACCTACGAAGATCACAGGGTCGAAGGCCATTTATTGATGCACCGCACTTTGAGTTGATGGATTAGAATTTTAATGTTAAAGTTCAGTTGAACTTCTGGAGATAGTCATGGTCTTACCACTGTTATTAAGTATGGGTCTCCCTGCACTGGCTGGTACAGGCGCACTTGGCGCTACTATGGCTGGCCTTTCTGTCCCAATGTTGTCTGGACTAGGGGCTGGTTTGGGTGGCTTCATGCAGACTGGTGATCTTGGTAAGGGTATACAAACAGGTCTCACGTCCTTCCTTGGGGGTAAGATTATGGGGGGTCTGACTAACTCAACAGCTCCCGCAGCTCTGGCAACTGGCGGTGCTGGCACTGCCGTTCCTCAACAGGCTGGCTTTATAGATAGCCTTTTCAGCAAAGGACCACCAGTATCTTCCGTTGCTACTGGACCGTCATCTCAGTTAGGTACAAAGATTTTTGGCACTGCTAATGCCGCTGCCGCTGCCCCGTTTGCAAATTCTGCAAATACAGGTGGTAACATGGCAACTAAAGGTGGCACTTTTAACGCTGCTCAACAAGGGTTTATGCCCGGTTACATGGCGCAAACCATGACTGATGCTCAGTTGATGGAGCAGGAAGCTAAGAAAAGAGCGGCGGAAAAAGCAAAAGGCGACACTACAGTGCCGATGCCGAATCCGATGCGTAGGACTTATAACCCCAACCCTTACGCTTCTGGGGGTGGAGAAGGTTCATACTTCCAATACCAAAGACCACCAAGAGCAGATGGCTCTGAAATTAAACCTCCCTATGCTTATGCAGATGGTGGCCTAATGGGTCTACGTCGAATGGCTGAAGGTGGAGAGACTGAAGCAGATCAAATGATGGCACAGAACGGCATGAACGAAAAAGATGTTATCGTCAGTGCCATAGAAGCTATTAAAGGAATGTCTGAGCAGCCAGAAATTGTTCTAGCAATGTTTGTTCAGAAATACGGCGAGGACGCACTACGTGATCTTGTCGGGCGCGTACAGTCGGGAGAGTTAGATGAGACTGTGCAGCGTTTTGAAGAAGGTGACAAAGGTATGGTGCGTGGCCCCGGCGATGGTTCGGGTGTAGACGACATGGTTCCTGCGACACTTGAAGGGGAGCAAGATGTACTCTTGTCTGATGGGGAATTTGTTTTGAGGAAGAACACAACTGATGCGCTTGAGAAGGCGTATGGTGGTGGATTCCTTGATGTTGTGAACCGTGCTGAAGAGAAAGCTCCTGAGAAACTCCAACAAATGGTGGGATAATTGAGAGTCAGCTTGGTGCCTTCAGAGGCGGTAAGGCATGTATGGAAGGATGTTGAAAGTATACTAAAGAAGAGCGTAGCCACAGTTAAAGACAAAGCAGAAATGATTGATGTCTTGAGCGGAGTACTTAATGGCACTTATGTTCTTTGGGTTGTAATGGATGAAGATGACGGTCTTATAGCTGCATTCACCACAAGACTTATTGTATACCCTCAACGGAAAGCATTGGCCTTGGATTGGGTAGGTGGAACGCGCATGAAAGAATGGGAAGATCAGTTGATCGACACTATGCGTAAGTACGGAAATGAGTTAGAATGTAGTCACCTAGAGGGCTACGGCAGAAAAGGTTGGGGTAGATCGTTAAAGAAATACGGTTTCTATCCTGAGTATATAGCGTACCGAATGGAGTTATAATATGGGCAAAGGCAGTTCGCAGGCACCAACGGAAAGCACCATCCGTCAAACTAACTTACCTGAGTACGCTGACCCGTACTTTCGCAGGATGTTGCAGGGTGCTGAAGATTCGACACAGCCTTATCAGGATGATCTTAGTCGCCCTATTTACGACGACGATCAGAACATAACTGGTTTCGAGCAAGAGAGTACCTACAAGCCCTATCCGGGTGAGCGCATAGCGTCATCTGATATGTACGGGGATATCATGGGTTCTCGTGCTATGACGCGCGGTATTGCCCAGTCTGGTATTGCTGGGATGCCTCAAGCTCAAGCCGCTGCTCAAGCTGGTATGGACATGCAGGCGGAAGCACTAGGTGGTCTACGTGGTCTAGCTAACTATGACACTGGTCAGTTTGATGCGCAATCGGTAGACCCTTACTCTGGATTCCAAGCTGCCGACACTTCTGACTTTGCCAATGAGTTCCAAGCGTTTAATCCAAATCAATACTCAGGTTTCGAACAAGCTCAAGCAAACTCTATGATGGATGAGTTCCAGTCAGTAGACCCTAACTCTATGATGAACGAATACCAGATGGCTAACTTCTCCCCATCTGGGCAATTTAACGAGTACGACTTTAGAAATCCATCAGAGTTTAGTAACTTTGGTGTGAGAGATGACTTTAACTACAGCAGCTTTGGCTTTGATCCTACACGACAATTTGGAACTGCCGAGGCCAACCGATACATGTCACCCTACATGGACGCTGTCGTAGCAGATCAGAAGTCTCAAGCTATACAAGACTTTGAAAGACAGGGCGCAAGCCGTGACGCAGCAGCAGTACAAGCTGGTGCATTCGGTGGATCAAGGCAAGCAGTACAAGAGTCTTTAGCCGAGGAATCACTACAAGACAGGCTTAGAAGTATCGGTGCTTCTGGCACCCAGTCTGCATTTGAGCAGTCAGCACAACAGTTTGAGCGTGATCGCGCTGCACAAGAACGTCAGCTTGGCATGGAAGTTGGCGAGTTCGGCAGGGTCCAATCAGGTCTCGCGTCAGAGCAAGGGCGCGTCGATGCACTTAGAATGCAAGAGCAATCACAACGTGAGTTCCGTCAAGCAGATGAGTATGCACGTTCTGGCAACATGGAAGCAGCAGAAGCAGCCAGAGTACAGGCCGCAAACACAGCAGAACTTGCACGTACGCAGGCTGGCATGGCTGGTGAGATGGGCAGAACACAAGCTGGTCGTGTGGGCGAGAACGCTCGTATGGATAATATGTACCAACAAGAAGCAGCTAGAACACAGGCTGCAAGGGCTAATGAGCAAGCTCGCTTAGATGATTTTCTTCGTATGGAAATGGGTAGAGTTCAGCAGTCAGAGGCCGCTGAGAACGCTCGCATGGATAGTATCATGCAGCAAGAGGCTGGCAGAGTTCAGTCTGGTAGAGTGGGCGAGCTTGGCAGAGCGCAAGGCTTAACAGCTAGTGAGATGGCGCGTATCCAACAATCTGAAGCTGGTGAACTTGCCAGAACTCAGGGCATAGATGTTAATGAAGCTGCAAGGATACAGCAAGCAAGAGAAGCATCCCGTCAATTCGGCGCAGGTCAAGGTCTCGCTGCCTATCAAGCTATAGGTTCTGGAGCAAGCAACCTAGCTGGGCTGGGTGCAGGGCTTTCGGGATTGGGCGAGCGTCAACGTGCTGCTGATATACAAGGCGCACAGCTACTCGAAGCTACTGGTCGTGATATCCGCGCAGAAGATCAAGCGCGTCTCGATATGTCGTATGAAGACTTTATTCGTCAACGCGATTACCCGATGCAACAGTATCAGCAGATGGCAGGTATCTTGCGCGGTGTCCCAGTAACTCCTAATGTAGATGAGCAAAGGTTTGCTTCGTACAACCCGATGCAGCAGGCTCTTGGTGCAGGTATATCAGGGCTTGGTCTTTATAAGGGTCTTACGTCATGAACATAATAGATATCCAAGACAACTTAAAGAACCTCCCAGAGAACGCTTTAATGCAGGAGTTTCAGCAGCCAACTGGTAATGCGCCTCAATTCCTTATCTTAGGTGAGCTTAAACGCCGTAAGCAAATGCGTGAGGATTATCAGCGTCAGCAAAACTCTGACATGAAGACCGTTGCAGAAGAGACTATAACAGGTGCAGGGGTGCCTCAAGAAGGTATCATGCAAATGGCTCGTTCCATGACACCGAAGACAAACATGGCACAAAATACAGGTATGGCTCAGGCTACGCCAGTACAGCCTACACAAGCACCACAAATGATGTCTGATGGTGGGGTCGTGCGGTTTGCTAATGGCGGTATGTCTGGTGGGACTTTAGGCGCTATCGCTTCGTTAAAAGTAAACCAACCAGAGGTTTATGAGATGTATAAAGACGACGATGATTATCTATTAAAAATAGCACAACTACTCCAACAGACTGCTTCGGAAGACAATAAAAATTACTTTGAGACGCTTGAAGCCCCAAGAAAGAAAAACTTTTTTAATACAATGACAGGGTTTGAGTCAGGTCAAGCAGAGTCAAGTATGTTTAATGATCCGACAGCTGGATCGGTTAGACGTGCGCTTGCGGAGTTAGACGCCAGTCAGCCAGATCGCATACAACAAGCGATGGACGCATCACAGGCAAATTTAGCAGAGAGAGGGGCGTATCTGGGTAGTGACATGACTGGCTCAGAAGACCCAATTTTCTCTGAGGGTTCTCCTGTTGAGTATATAAACGAAACACCAGAGGGTGGCCTTCCTAGAACTGCCGATGTGATGACAGACCCTGCAAATGTTGCAGTTCCTAGTTTTGACACTAATTCAAGCGGAGGGTATTTCCGCTCCCTCGATGCCGATTCAAGTTTCCCCGCAGGGGATGAGAATATTTCAGCATCTCTACCTAAGTTACCATCAGTTGCCCCCATGCCTCCAGCTTCAAGCGAAATGGATTCTACATATCAGCAGATTGTTGACGCTAATAATCGGCAAGACATGATGGAGCGTATGGTAGGGCTAGAACCTAATGAAGAGATATACACTTCAGAAACTGATAGAAGACGCGCTGCACTGGCAGACCCAAATTCTTCTGGTAGAATAGATGCACTAGATGGATTGTTTAATACCCGAAACAATGATGAGCAGCGGAACGACTTATTTTCTTCTTTTGGATCGGTGGGTAAGCCGACTGCAATGGATAGGCTAAATAAAAGAGCGTCAGACTATAGGTACAGCGATTTATTTACTCCAAGAGAAGACGTGTATGATGGCAGCATCTACGAAATGCTTACATTACAAGAAGATTCAGAATTAGATAATATGTCTAACCTCTTGGCGGCTACTACTAGGGCTAACGAGCAAGATCAAGAAACAAACATGTTCGATGCCGACTTAGCAGAGTTAACTCCCGTGGAGATTGAGTTGCGTAGGCAGGAAGAAGCCAGCCGTATGAAAAGAATAAATGAAATCCCTGAACCACGAATAGCGGGTGGCCTTGAAAATTTTGTAACTACCGAAGTTGACAGACTTAAAAGTGGACTTAATGATATGTTTGTCCCTAGTATGGATGGGCTTTTACCCCCCGGTTCAATTCAATCCCCCACTCAAAAGCTACAAGAAGAAGTTGCAGGTATTAACGCACAACTCGCTGACCCTAAAACTAATGAGATTTTGGCTGGTATTTTAACTCGAAGGAAAGAAGGATTAGTAAGGCAGTTGCAACTTGGAGAAGCTCAAACTGACACTGGTGAGTTTCTTAGCAATATTCCCGAAATACTTAAACAAGGATACGAACAGTACGTTGCTCCCGGTTTAGGGCTTACAACCGCAGAACAAGCTGCTGCCAACGTCGAAGAGATCGTAAATAATAACGCCGACGCCGACGCCGCAGAGACAAGGCGAGAAGAGGTACTTAATGATTTAATAGGCGGTGCAGAGGTTGTACCTACCATTGGCGATATGGACACAGGAGAACCACTTTCAATACCTAGCGAAGAGGAAGGCGGGATTGCCTCGCTACTTCCACCCAAACCTAAAAAATCATCTGACAATGCAGTTGTAACTAAACAAACTTCTGGCGGCACAAGCGGCGCAGGTTTTGGTTCACTGGATTCGCGCATTGCTACAATGCTTTCGGAACGTCAGAAGCAATCCGAATCAGATAAATGGATGGCACTCGCTCAAGCTGGATTCCAGATAATGAGTTCCAAGTCCCCTACGCTACTAGGCGCAGTAGGTGAAGGCGGTCAAGCAGGGTTAAAAGCTTTGGGTGCATCTAAGAAGGGCGCACAAGACTTCGAGATCGACATGCTTAAATTGCAAGCCCAACTGGACATAGCCCAGCAACGGGCAAGAAGTAGCGGACTCAAAGGGAACAAAGTTCCTTCTGGTATTATCACTGCCCTCCAAAAGCAACTGGACAACAAACTAGCTGAATTGGGTAACCTCGACCCTCCAGTACCCGCTGGTATATTTAGCAAAAGAAAAGACCCCGATAGGATTGCTCGTGAAGCATTGCAGAATGATATTAGAATACTCCGAGGGCAAATTAACTACGGATTTAAAAGTCAAGGAGTACCTATGGCTCAACCGTCAAGCGATGGTACTGGCAGCGGACGTAAACAGGTATAGCTTATAGAAAAAGGTGATTTATGGGTGTTTACAGGTACGACGATCCCCAGACTGGGCAAGGTTACGATCTAAATATTGTTGGCGGTACGCCAACCAACGAAGAGTTCGCCCGTTTAGCGGGAGTACTCCAACAGGATAGAGCTAGTTACCTTGACGAATATAAAGAGCGTTACGGTGCCGAGCTAGAGTTTGAAGACGGCACTGCTATTAGTCGTGGCCTTGATCGCGGCGTGCAACAGATCAAACAGGCTTTTGGTGAGACGCTCGGCACCGCTGGTGAACAGTCAGGTCTTGGGTTCCTTGCAAACTATGGGCAGGGCTTAGAAGAACGTAGTCGTCAAGAGCTAGGTGAACTGCTTCTTGAGCAGCCAGAACGTACGCAGTCTACTGACGTCGATGGGTTTGGGTCGGCGTTAACCTACGCAGGTGAAGTTGTCGGTGAACAGATTCCACAGCTCGGTCTTGGTCTCGGTGCCGCCGTTGTAGGCTCTGCTCTTGCCCCAGCCGCTCCGTTTATAGCGGGTGTCACCGCTGCCGCCACTGTATCAGCACCGATCTTGTTTGGTAACAACATCCAACGTCAAGAGGATGAAGTCGCTTCGGGCAAGAAAGCCAGCGTCGATATAAGTGATGCGCTGACCGCCACATTCGGCCAAGCCATACTTGAGGGTGTGTCAGACAAAATATTACTGGGTAGTGTATTCAAACCTATTGGCAAATCAATCTTTACACGTACAGTCAGCCGTGCAGGGGGCGGTGCTACAACTGAAAGTTTGACCGAAGTCGG
>Ga0209535_1002294_pt1 | contig 12467 bp, 7 predicted proteins | sample LinPmetageLP28_FD_184041 | JGI IMG/M metagenome (GOLD analysis project Ga0209535, IMG submission 184041) | Marine viral communities from the Pacific Ocean - LP-28 (SPAdes) (version 2) | ecosystem: Environmental > Aquatic > Marine > Oceanic | place: Pacific Ocean | collected 2009-08-22
CTTTTTCTACATAACCTTCTCTGTCCGTTCCAAATTCTTTTAATCTTTTTTTAACATAATTATTAATATGATGATTCAAATCAAATCCTTGGTTTAAACCACCTGCTGCTGATTGTTGACTAATAAAATCAGATAATTTAATTTCATAAGCTACGTCAATTATTTCTTGAATTTTATTGTCAATTTGAGTTTTGCTTAATTGTCTACCATTTTTTCCTATTTGTCCTAATACATCTCTAGCTTGAGTCATTCGTACTTCTAAGTTTAATAAAGATGCTACTTTAAAATATTGTTCTGGCAATCTACCTGGGTCAAATATTTTACCTTTAGCATTTTTTTGTTTTAATGTTTCTCCGTAAACATTAAATATTTCTTGAATTTTATTATTTGATTCACCTTTTTCAATTGATTTTAATACTTTAGAATCTATCGTTTGCACAAAAGACAATAAATCTTCTGATATAATTCCTTTTTTAATCATATAGCTCATTGTAGGACTTTTGTGAACTTTGTGTAAAGCTTTTAATAAATTAATATGTAAATTAGGATAATCTGCTTCATTTAACGATTTTAAATTTACATCATATTTATGTATACCATCTTTTTCAGTATATATTCGAGCAATATCTATTAGACTGTCTTGATAATATGCTACTACTCCATCTTTTTGAGATTGCATGTCATTGATAATGTAGTTTTCTAAATATCTTTCTGCAATATCTGACATAGTACCTACATTTGTTTTTCTTCCATTTTCATCTCTTCCACCTTTAATAGCTGTTAACCATTCTTGTCTTGCTTTTAAACCTGAAGATGGATGTAATCCTACTGGTGCAAGTCCAGCTACAGTATCTTGGTCTAGTTTAATCATAGCAGATTTATTTGTATCTTCATGCATTCTAAATTGCAATTGACCTTCTTTATTCATTCCTTCGTAAATATAATTTCTCATTCCATTTTTACCTGAATTATACTTTATTCCTAGTTCTAGACTTTTTCTATTAAACTCATAACTACTTTCAGGTTCTAAATATTTAGATGCAAGTCGTTCGTATTTTTTATATTCTACTTCATCTAATACTCTGACTTCTTTACCTACCATTAAATCAGATTCCAATAACGCATCCATTGCTTTTTTACCCATGCTGTTATTTTTAGTATTTATATAATATTTATCAGGTAAACCATTAGTTAGCTTACCATAATCATAAACAAATAATTCTGGACCTTGGAAAGTAGACATTGTTTTTTGGTTGTATCCTGCCATAAGTTTAGTAGGAATTAATGCATCCATACTATTAGTTTTACCTGAAACGTTAAAATATTTAGTAAATAAAACATTTTTTAACCAACTAGCATCAGGGTTACTAGAATTTTTGCTTCCATCTAAAGTAAGATTTAATATATTAGGAGCATCCATAGATTCAAAAAATTGTAACAATTGCTCTGGAGTCATTTTTACATCTTTACCTTTAATTCTAATAGATTTCTTTGCAGTTAACATTAAATTTCCATCTATATCTAATGCGTGAATTTTATCTGGACTTTGTATAATATAATTTAAATGCTCTCTAATCATTTGATTTAAATTGGTAACCTGTCCAATCATTTTAGAAACTTTAATCATCTCTAAAGATTGATTTCTTCGATACATTGGACTGAATATATCTAAAACTGAAGCATTTTTTCTGATAGGTTCTTTTGCAAAACCTAATTCTCTACGTTCCTGAGTTAAATCAAAATCTTTTAACATATCTTTTACTTCAGGTTTCATAAATGTTTTTTTAACAATAGAAGGAAGAGATTGATAAATAGCAGCAGCATCTCCATCAAAATCTAATCCACCACCTCTATTAGCATTTTCTTTAGATACAATAATACCTCTACCAGCAATATCAGCAAACCCTCCAAACTTTAACGACAAAATACCTGAAGGATTTCCTACTGGACTACGTACTATAACCATAGACATTGCATCTTCTAAATCAAGTTCTAATGTTTTATTACCATCTTTTTTAGCTTGTTTATACATATCAAAAACTTCGCCTAAAGGTTTACTTTCTCCGTTATTTAATTGAATAGATTTTGATTTATCTCCAGCGTGTAAATAAAAATTATCATTTGTTAAATTAATTTTACTTAACAACATAGGGTCTGCTGCTTTAAATCTTAAATAAGACATACCGTATTCAACTTTAGGTCTAGAAAATCTAGTAGCAAGGTAATTACGTAAGGTAGTCTCTATAAATTTAGCATTATTACCTACCATTGCTACAATAGGGTCGTAATTCATTGTTTCTAGTAAATCTTGAACAGAACGCATTTCTTTGTCTAGTTCTTCCTTACCAACTCTTTCGTAGGGTTCTATATTGCTAGTTTTATCTTTAAATATTGATTTAACAATAGCGCTCCATACGGGTACATTACCTTGTCCTTCATTTAATATGTCAATTATTTCGTTAGTATCTAGTTTATCTATTTCAATAGGTTTACCATTTACTAATAATTCTGCAGTGGGGTCTATAAAACCCTTATCTTTTGCTGCTTTATAAGCTTTCATATATTCTATATCACCACGTGGCGCAGCTTGAAATAATTCAGTCATAGCATCATTAAACTTCTTACCAAAAGAACTTTGTCTAATCATAGCTTGACCCCAAGGAATGCGCTGAAAAACTTTATCTTTTACTTCAGCTTCAGTTTTTGTAATTCTAATTTCTTCGGGTTTTACTTGAAAAATTTCTCCTGCTTTTTTTACTTTATAAGAATCAGATTTTGCATCATAAACTATTTCTGCTTGTTTATGTCTACTGTTGCTTTTAACAGCACTATCTACTAACAATATATCTACATTTAATCTTTTCATTAATTCATAAATACCTTCGTGAGTAGCTTGTTCAGCAGATTTATTTACTACCATCCCTCTGTCTTTAGAAAATTCAGCTTCTTTTAATAAAACATCTTTTATGTATCCTTCTTCTTTGAGTCTACCAAGTTCTTTTAAAATAACTTCACGCAATTCTTTACTATAATATTTTTGACCATCCGATATACCAAAAACACCATTTGCATCATTAATAATCATAGTTCTAATACCGTTTTCACCCGTTCGAATAAAAGAAGAATAATCTCCCTCTAAAGGTCTTCCAGTTTCAAAAGACTTTCTATAGCTACTCCATTTAATAATATTTTTATATAATGGATTATTTTCATATTTTTTAAAACCTCTTTGAATATCGGATACGCTAATATTAGTCATACTTCCATCAGCATTTCTATTCAACATACCTGCATCTTGTAATTCGTAAATAACATTACTTAAAAATTCTTCGGTGTATCTTTCAATTTTTTCTTGTTTGTTTTTTCCACGATACGATAAATCTTTTTGAAAAGTTTTATTTTTATCATAAAACCTAATTAATTGTGATATTTCTTTTTGATTAGATGCCCAGTTAAATAATTCTTTTCTGATTTCTGGCGGTAAATAATTAATATCTAATTCATTTTTACTAAACGCTAATTTTCTAACGTTTAATGCATTAGATGAACCAGAATTATTAATATGACTTACATATTCATTTGTTTTTTCTGCTACTAATTGTCCATTTATTGCTTCCCAATTATTTTTTTGATTACTTGTAAACCTTCCTAGCTCATCTCTGCTAGATTTTATATAATTATCTGGTTTATCAGATAGTAAAAAATATTGAATTTTTCTATCTATAGGTGTATCATATAAAGAATTATGATAAGACTCTTCCCTGGAAACTAATAATCCATTATTATTTCCATCCGTTCTAGGTGTATCTATCAAAGTCCAATTACCTTTTTCGTCCTTCATAGCTGTTAAAGAGCCACGTTCAGACATTGCTGAATAGTCAAAGTATAATTTATTTAATTCTGCGTCAGTAAATGCTTGTTTATCACCAGCAACTTTTTCTTTTCCTACAATATAATCTTGAGCAGCAGTTTTAAATTCGTTAATATTTTTAGATTGTTGAGCTATTTTTTTTAATCCTTGTCTAGTCTCTATAACATTTAAAGTTGGATAATCTTTTTTTAAATTAATTATTATTTCTGAAACCTCTGTATCAACATCTCGTTTTAAACTTTGGTCTTTATCTACTTCACCACCTACTTCTCTTTCCGTAACTTCTAATTTGTCAGGATTTTCTAACATATCTTTTGATGTTTTTTCTGATTCATTAAAAGTTTCTAATTTATCTGTAATATCTTTGTGTTCTAATGATTTTAATATACGATTCGAATTATCTAAAATAAATTGAGTATCTTTTATTGGAGTTTGTTTATTTGTAGTTTTAATCATAGCTGCATTTAATGCTTTATTTAATTCTGTTCTTTCAGAATTAGTAAGCTCTGATATTTTTTTGTTATGAAAATTTTCTGGAATAAATTTGTAAGCTGGAATAACGTAATTAGGGCTATATACATTTCTAGAAGTAAAACTACCTTCTTCTAATATTTCTTTTTTATTAGAAACTTTATCAAATACTTCAATTTTACCTTCAGCGTTAATATTTTTTACTTCTACCATAACTTGACTGGCTAATTCATTATATACAATAATTTCATCTCCAACTTTAATTTTAGAAATATCAGTATCAGGACGTTGTTCCACATCTTTTCTTGCTGCTTCCAATAATTTCTTATTTTTAGTTGAAATATCTTTTATTGCTATATCAGAAGCTTTCATAAATATAGCTATTTTATCTCTTTTACTAAGAACATCTTCTCCTTTTACGCCCATGTCATTTATAGCTTCTCTTATAAATTCAAACATTGCATCAGAAGTATTACCTCCCATAGAGTCTATTCTAGATGCAATATGGTCAGCCATAAATGCATCTACATATTCAGCAGCTTTAGCATCAGTTTCTTTTAAATTTTTGTACCATTCAGTTTTTGCATATTCTGAATTAGCTAATTCGTGAATTGTATCTACATTAAATAATGTTTTTTTATCACCAATTTTTCCATTCATATGCTCCATAATTGCTTTAGTGCCTCTTGCTTCATGAGCTGGTCTACCACTAGCACCAAAGAAAAATCCTAATAAATATTCATAAGCTTGGTCTTCTGTTGGAGCTCCTTGATAAGTAGATTGAAGTCCAGTAAATGCTGAACCTGCAGTACCTCGTACATAAAAATCTATATATTCTGCTTTATCTTTGTCTACTCCACCTTTTTTACTTATAGTTCTTACTAAATCTTTAGCTTTACCTCTTAAAATTGATTTTCCTTCTACTACTTGAGCTTTATTTGCAGAAGCTAATTTTTGTCCTACATTTACATAGTTTCTAACACTACCAAAAAAAGCACCAGCCATTGCACCATGCTTTGCTGCGTCTACCATACCTTCAGCACCTTCTTCCCTTGCTGATACAGCCATAGCTAATCCTAAATGTGCAGACTCCTCTAATAAATCTTTAAAATCTGGGTTTGCAGCTAACTTTTTACCAATAAAGTTATTTCGCATAAATTCTTCGCCACCTAAAGCTTTTTTACCATTATCTATTACCCAGTCAGCTGCACGCATAGGAACAGAACGTAATGTAATGTTTCCAGCTTTATCAGTCTTGGAAAGCATAAATGGTTTTTTTGCTATATCGCCAAGCCCTTTTTGAACTTTTTCAGCTGCAGCTATTCTTGCTGCTCTAAAAGCACTTTTTTTAGCAACGCTACCAGGTAAGGAAGTACCTACAGTTAAAACACCCATAATAATATCAGGAGCAAATCCTAACAAATGACCTATTTTATTTACCATAGCTTCAGTTGAATTAGCTGGGTCATCAGCCCATCCTAAAGTAGTAAATCCTTCAACTACTCCACTAGCAAGCTGATTCATTACTGAAACAATTTTTACTTCATCGTCTTCAATATTACGTTCAAAATCAATGTCATAATCTTTACTTCTTTTTTCTAAATCATCTACTTGGTCTAAAGTAAATCCATTATTAGGTCTAGAATATTCTTTTGTTGCAAGACTATAAAATTTGTTATCGTCTATTAAACCTTTTTCTAAAAGGTTAGTATAGTATTTATACTTATTACTCAATGGTTGCTCCTAATTTAGTAAGTATCTGATTGGGTTGATACACGTCTTCCGATTTTATCTTCAGTAGATTTTAAATAATTATATGCTGACATAATACTTGCAACATAATTTTGATAAGTAACTTTTTCTTGTGTATTTCCTTTTTTTCTCATTTTTTTTGTTATATAAGGATTGTTAACTACAGTAGACATTAATATATCTACCTCTTCTTTTAATGCAGCTCTTCTAGGATTAGACATTCCTTGAAAACCAACAGTACCTTCTTGAGATTGTAATAAACCTAATTCAAGTCCAACAGTACCTACTCTATCTTCAAGAAGATTAGTTAATAGTTCTGGGTCAAATCGCTTTATTCCAAAGCTTCCAAGAGTCATACCAGGTTGCATATCTTCTCTAAGACCAATCCACTGACCACCTCTTTTGTCAAAAGTACCTTTAGCACTTCTTAACGCTTGAGCACTACTTACTTTTGTATCTTCTGCAGCAAAACCTGTTTTATATCTTGCTAATAAATTATCTGCATACATTTTTTTTATTAAATATTCAGGGTTTAATTCATTATCTGCTAAAGTTTTTAATCTTTTATCGTCTCTTCCTTCTTTTGCTTCATCTGCAGCTGTCTTTCTATCTTCTTCTTTTATCTTAAATTCATCTTTAAGCTTTAGTTTTTCTTTTTCAAAATCTAAATCTCCTGGACGATTAAGACGGTCTTGTCTAGAATCAAATAAAGACTTCGCTTTATATTCTTTCATTGCTATAGCACTATTTGCTTCATTTTCTCCCATTCTAATGTCTGAGCTAATTATTGCTTTTTGTTCATAAAGTTCTAGCTCTGAAGGTTTTTCAAATTCAGCTGCGCTGCGTAAAAGTCCTGTGAACGCCTTCACTCTACTTGTAAATAAATCATCTGCCATTGTATTCTCCTATACGTATTTTAATGTATTAACGTCGCCAATGCTTACTTCATCAGAAGATATTCCTTGTTTAGCATAACTTGCTCTGACTTCATCAATATTAATTTGTTGTCTATTTAGTTCAGAAGCTAATTGATTTTGTGTTTGAAACACTTGTGAACTAGTTTGTAAATTTTGTCTTTGTAACTGTTGCCCTAATAAACCGCCTATTTGTTCTCTTCTTACATCTTCTCTACCATAAGCTAAATTTGATTGTCCACCCATTTGCATCTGAGAAGCAGCTTTACCATATATTTGTTGACCCATAACATTACCAGCACCTCTATACATATCTGCTGTTCTAGCATATTCTTGTTGAATGTTAGGAATATCTGCTTGAATAGCTCCTATATCAGCACTCATTTCTTTTTTTAAACGTTTACGTCTTCTTCTTTCTGCTTTTCTAGAACTAAAATAACTAAATCCTCCTACTACAGCAGCAGCAGCAAACAAATAAGGATTGTTTGATGCAAATTGCCCTATTTTACTATTTTTTATAGTATCTCCAAAATCACCCATAACTACTCCTTATTTCTTTCATTGTTTTGTTTTTGCTCAAAACCTAAACCAATACGCATTACTTCTTTTAAAGTAAGACCCTTAGCTACTTCATCCGATAATACTTGATTAGATTGTTGTCTCATTAATTCTTCGTGTTCTTTACTGTCTTTTTTTACAATACCTTTGCCGTAATTAGTTAACATGTTATCTCCTTCTTGGTCTCCTGTAAGACGTTTTCCATAAACTTCTCCAAATATTATTTCCGCTCTTTTTTTAGTAGCATCATCTGGAGCTGTGTGATGTAATTTATAATAAGCATCCATAGAACCTTGCTTATCACCTTCCATAACTTTTTTCATAAAACTATCACTGCCATCTTTTTCTAAGACATCAGCCATAAACATTAATTGTTGCTGCTCTTTTGTTAATTTACTAGCATCTTTATGTTTTATAGCTTGTTCCATCCAAGGTTTCATTCCTATACGTCTAGATAACCTATTAATAGCAGGTTGCACAGAACCGTCTACAAATTGAAATCCACCTTTTGCAGTTGTAGTGTTGTTAGAAGCAGTATAATCTCCACTACTTTCCATCTCTAATACAGTGGGCATAAATACATTATGTAAATTATGAGTAGCTTCTTCTTTACTTACTCCGACTTCCATGCCTTCTCGATTAAGATGAAATTCTATAAGTTTTTTCATATCTTCATTCATTATTTGTCTCCCCCAATTTTCCTCTATAACCACCTGGTTGAAATAACTTTTTCGGGTTAAGAAATCCTAAGAAGTCAGGTCTAGGGTCATATTCAGTATTGTAATATTTACGTGGATTATCTTTTATCATTTCTGCTGTAGGAGTCGGACTATCTCCAAATCCTCCTAAACTTCCTTCTGGAATTGTATTTCCAATAAGAATTTTTGTTGCTGCATCAGATATTCCTTCATAACTAATATTTTCATAAGGAGTAAATCTTTTTTCAACAGGTTTTTTATCGTATGAATTAATTAATGATTGATTTCCGTATCCTAATTCTACATTCTCTCCATCTATATTAACGCCACCTGTTTTTGAAATTGAATTATAATCATCTAAATCTTTTAATTTTTCAGGTAAATTTTTATCACTTTCATATTGTAAGGCTGCTGCATCTGCTGCATCTGAGTCAAATAAACCTGTACCTTTATTGTATTCATCTAACATAGAATTTGGAACTTCTTTTATTTTTTTAGATTCTTTGTATTCGTTTATTTTATCTGCAAACTTAGACATAGGTTGTATTGTATCATATACAGTTTTACCTAAAATTCCAACCTGTGTTAAAGGGTCGTTAAAAGCTGCTTCTTTAGCCATTGCGTCTCTTTGAAACTGTCTAGTTTTAGATTTATAAGTTTGTACATCCCCTTTTCTTGTAGCCATTACGCTTTCTCCATTTCTATTTTATACCATTCGTTATCTACTTTATGATATAAGAATACTTGTGTTCCTGTTTTTACTATTTTTTTACTACCTTGTGAACCTTCATCAGCATTAGGTATAACTTCAACTACTTTAGCTGGAGTTTCCATTTGCTGTTGAATTTCTTCAATTCTATCTTCTAAATCTTCTCTAATATTTGTTTTGTCTATATCCCACATTATTTAACACTCTTTTCTCTAAATATAATTTGTATATCGTTTATTTCAAAATCAGTAGCTACATCAGACCCAGAAAGTCGTAGTCCAAACCCTTTTATTTTATCAAAAGCTTTTTTATCGACAAACTCTGTCTTAGCTTTACGAATTGGTATATGAAGGGTTTTAAAGTCAACCTCAGAACTACCATCTAACGTAGCTAAAATCTCTTCAGTGCCATTATCTGTAAATCCATACAAATAAGCACCATCTCCATTTTTATAGCTTAAATACACGCTTATAATCTTTTTATCGACACTTGGCTTGCCAAACGTAAATTCTTTCGTTTTAAGGGCCATTTCGTCAATATTAAGGCCATTTGTGCCATTTGATGCTTGATTTAACTTACTTGGTAGTATATTTAGCTTACGTAGTTCTACATTTGATGCATTGTATTCTTCCATCCAAAGCATTTTACCGTCATTGTCATTTACAATATTAGTAATATCTTTAGCTATAGTTGCTTTACTTCTAAAAGATATTCCTCTAGATTTTAAATCATATGATAATAATGTTTGTTTATTACCAGCAGTTGCACTTCCTGTTAAAATATATATACTTTTTTCAGTAGGGTCATAACCTATAACGTTGTTATCGTTGTAATACGAATCCCACACTAAACGTTGTTGTCCATTTTTATCTAATAATAAATCTTTAATTTGTTTTCCGTCATATAAATAAAATCCAAACTTATTAAACCAAGCAATAAATCCTTCACCACGGACCACGTGATAATCTTTTTCGCATCCTTTGTATTCTAAAGTAGCTTCTAAAAACTCAATGTCTCTAGCTATGTTAATTACATACAAATGATTTCGTTTAAATTCTAATAATTTACTACCTAATGACTCTAATGCTATAATATCATCACCATCGTTAATTTCAACATCTATTCTATTTTCAAAAGAAAATGTATCAAATGCATTAACACTTGATTTAAATATAGTATCATTAGCTGTTTTTAACTCTTTTGTTACTGGGTCTGTATAACTTACATTACCTACATAAAGTCTTCTATTTGCAACTGTACTCGTTTTATAACCAGTTCCAAAACCTCCTAATATAAACTCATTTAACTTAATGTAAACTTCAGCTGATACATTTTCAGGTTTATCTTTTAGTTTGATACTTCCCAATGATACATGGGTAAAACCTGTAAGAGATATAAGTGCAGCTAAAGAACTAGGGTAAATAAAAAATGATTTTTCATCAGTAACACTATGCAAAACAGGATAAGCGTTGTAATAATCTTTACCACCAGCATAACGAATACCTTTCCTAAAATCTATTTCAAATAATAAATACTTAATTTTATTTTGAGCATAATCTTCTGCTGGTTCTACTTGCAAAGAATTTGTTAATGAATAGTTTCCTTTGTATTCATTATAATAAAGTTTAACACTTTTAATATTAGATAAATTTGGAACTCTTCCAAACATATTAACATTAATTGATTGATTTGCTTTACTTGATGTTAAAACTTTTTCTAATTTTAATTGACTACGTTGTCCATCTAAATAAACTATCTCACTATATACAGCAACTATATGTTCAGTTGTGCTAAAAAAAGTACCGCTATTGTCACTTGGTACAAAGTTAGAGTTTGTTGTAACTCTATCACCAACCCATAACGAAATATGAAAAGGTCCTCTACCGCTTGTACCATTTCCAGCAAAAAGAGTATCTGTATTTACTTGAGCTGAAGGTACACTAAATGTTTCTCCCCAAACAGCTCTATGTAATAATTGTATTTCATCTCCATTGCTATGTGTACCACCACTAGTACCCCATAAACCTCTAGTAACAGTTAACGTCGAAGCTAAAACAGATTGAATTTTCATATATTCAGAATTTATTTTAATTATGTCACCTACAACAAAACCAGCAACACTTGCAGGTGTAAGTGTTGGGCTAACACCTGAAGTAATACTAACAAATGTTGAAATAGAATCAGATAATAATTCTAAAGTATTATTGTGAACTACTACCTCATTAGTTGTAACATCTGGCAATTCTGTGTTTAATTGTTTCCAACCTACTTCTCTAGCAAATAAAGTTTGACCACCATCCCATTTATATATTTCTACATCTGAATCAACTGTACTAAAAAAATAACTTCCTGAATAAGCAGAAAAAGTAATAGTTTTAGTAGTAGCGTTGTAACCTGTTATTATAATTGGATTAGAAAAAAATGTAATAGGAAAGCTTCCAGTAGATACTTTTTTTAATTTAATGCTATCTCCAACACTAAATGCATGTGTTCCAGTATGAACAATTTCAGTAGAACCTGTAATTAAAGTGTCTCCGTCTGCTAAATGTACATTATTATTAGCTGTTGAAGTGTTGCTGAATAAAATACCACCTACATCTAATTCTACTTTAAATCCAAGGTTATATTCTTCGTTTACATGTTCAATTTTTATAGGTTTATTTCCTTCGTTAAATTCGGTAGGAGTAATACGTACGACACCATCAACAGCATTATATGTTACAGCAGAATATGTATCTCCATATGTAAACGTTTTTGTTCCGTAAGCTACGTCATTTAGCTTAAAGACTTTAACCAAACCACTATTTTGTGCTGGTGACGTTTCAGCTTTTGATGTATTTATAAATAAAAACTCGTTGTTTTCAAGAAATGCTGTTGTATCATCAATATCATAATCAGCATTAAACTGAAATAACCCATTACCATAAGTAAGAGGAGTTGCAAAGTCTGCTGTTTGACTTGCGTAGTCTACAGCAGCACCCATTATTTTTAGTTTTCCAGGTGTTTCGATAGACAAACTATCTAACACTTGAAACTGATTATCATCTATATCACGAGGATTTGTTTTGTTATTTAATCCACCACTATAGTTTGATATGTTTAATATTCCTTTTGCCACGAAGGTTTATCCTTTTTGTTTTTTTACTGTTTAAATTAAATTTTCTTCTTGTAGAATCAATAGATACTCCTTGTACTGAATTTCCGATGTCTTTACTTGTTACCATCTATAATTTCTCCCCATACACTTGTTTTACCGTCTCGTATTTCTACTGTCTCTACTTTAAATTCACCATTGTCAAACCAATCAACAATAGCAAATGCGTGACCCCAGTTATGTAATCTACCTTTTAGCCACTTATTACTCTCATGTGACATATCTTTTAAACATCCCATAGACCAAGCACCAATATTACTATTAAGCTTTGTCATAGTATGTCGTTGTATGTCATGTACGTGTCCATACATTACATTCTCTCCATATGTCTCTAAATGCT
>Ga0209535_1002295_pt1 | contig 12467 bp, 3 predicted proteins | sample LinPmetageLP28_FD_184041 | JGI IMG/M metagenome (GOLD analysis project Ga0209535, IMG submission 184041) | Marine viral communities from the Pacific Ocean - LP-28 (SPAdes) (version 2) | ecosystem: Environmental > Aquatic > Marine > Oceanic | place: Pacific Ocean | collected 2009-08-22
GTTTCCCTGATTAATTGATCTTTTAAATCATATTCAGTTCTACTAACCTCTGGTTCAGGTAGCTTTTTAGCAAGATCTATGTCTTTCTGAAGAGCAAACCACATACCTACTACGGTTACAACAAAAGCTACAATTATTATTAGTGTTTTTAAATCTAACGTTAATTCAGTGTTTTCCGAAATCTTATTACTCATTGTTTTCTTTTTTGTTTTTCATTAATTCTAATATTTTTTCTACTCTATCTTTTTCGTATTTTAGTTTTCTTATCTCTGCTTTAGTTAAACCAAATCCTAGCAATGTTTTAACTTGATCAGGTTTGTTTTCATCTTTAATAGAATCAAATTGTCTTTTTGACTCAGACTCAGGGGTTTTTATTTTTTTAACTCCTCCAGATTTTTGTAATTCTATTATTTTTTGAACTCTTTTGTTTTCATATTTTAAATTAATAATTTCCTGTCTACTTAAACCTAAATCTAACAGCATTTGCTTTTGCTCTTTAGTGTTAGTTTCTTTTTTCATTAAATCAACTTTGTTTTTTAATCTAGTTTGAGGAGTGTCTATAGGTTCTTTTTTTACTCCGTAGTATGGTAAACCAACATCCCAAGTTGACCAACCTAATGCAAGTGCAACTTTTTGCCAATTTTCAGTGTTATTGCTAAATATTTGCCTAAGAGCATTAATATCTGAAACAGCTCTATCTACAGGGATATTAGTTGTTGATGATATTATTTGACCACCAGCTAAATATGCAGGGTTGTTTAAATTAAAACCTTCTTGTTTTATTTCTTTCATGTTCCAATCAAATGTTTGACCTGCAGATCTAAGTTTTCTTACTTTAGAATCTAATGGTGGAGAAAAATCAAAAGCTTCAAAAACGGCTTCTCTATATTTAGTGCTTTTCTTTTTGTTTTCTTCGCCTATTTTTAATAATACATTTTTAAGAGCAGATACCGCGGCGCCTTGTATACCAAGACCTCTTAATAATGAATCAGCCATACCATTAGCTATTCTACCTGTTTTAGATTCTTGCTCTTCATCTTCGTCATCAAATAACATAAGAAATAAAGCGTTTTGTAAAGCGTTAAATATTAAGTTTTGTATAATACCATAGTAAGTTATTTTAGAAATATTAGATTTCCAATCACCTCTACCAGCTATTAAATCTTGTATAGCTCTTTTTTGTAATCTAGTATACTGCATTGGCGTGTTAGCAAAAGCTAGTATAACTCTACCAGCAGCAGAAGCTTGTTGTTGGCTAATTTTAGATGGACTACTAGACTGTTGGTTTGTTTCTGCAATGGCTCTAAAATCTTCAAAAGCTTGTTTTTTAGCTTGCTCTTCAGTCATTCCTTTTTTCTTTAAAGCTTCTAATCTATTTCTATAAAAAGTAGCACCACCAGAAGCTATAGCAAAACTATCAGCGTATCTAGTAAAAACAAAACCTTTATTAAGTAAGTATGATATAGCGGCTTTAACTTTGTTGTCACTTTCTGCTACAGCATCTGCTATTTCAGATTCACTAACATTAATTTTTAATCCATCACGTCTTTCAACTAAATAAGGAGAATTAATTAAAGTCATAAAATCACTCCAAAACTGTGGTTGATTAGCAAGAGCTTTACCAGCTTTAAATATATTGTTATCTCCAAAATCTATAAAATTAACAGATGATATAGTTTGTAAAATACCTGATCTTCTGTTTAAAAACATAACAGTTCCTACAGAATTATTTAACCAGTCTAACACTTCATTAACAACTCTAGAACCACCAACGGGTCTGTTTGATCCAGACTTCATTCTACGCAAACTATCACGCAAAGCTTCTATATACTTAGAACCATAAGCAGCTTGTAACTTGTTCATGTTTTTATCAGAAAATATTATATCAACATTTTCTTGCCACTCTTGTAAATATTCTTTTCTATTAACTTTGTTTATACCATTAGTAATATCACTTATAATAGTTCCAGCAGTCCAATTGTCTCCAGGTTTTGGATAAGGTTTTCCTTTTTGTATGTTTATTAACTCATTAACAAACATGCTAAGTTCTTTGTTTTTGTTTATAAAAGCGTTTAACTTGTTAGCATCAGTTTTAGATAAACCAGGTATTTTCATTCCTTGTCTTGTCCAAATAGCTACACGCACGGCTTGACCAAAAGAAAACTTACCAACACCCGTTTGTTTTGATAACTTTTTAGGTAAGGTTTTTAAATTTTTCTTTAACGCTTTAAAATCATTAGCTGCTGATATTTTAGCTTGTGTTACAGCTATTTCAGCTCTGTTGTAAGGGTCTAATAAGTTATCTTTAAAAAACTGAAACTGAGCATCTCCTACTTTGCCTTTACCTAACATTCTATATAATAAGCCAGTAAAATCTTCTGCAGAAGGCGGAATAAAAAATGTTGTTTTATTGTTCTTTTTACCTTCTACTTTAGCTCTAGCTTCAGAGTAGGTTTTATAACTTTTAATACCTGTAGAGCTTTCTATAATATTATTGAAAATATCATCAAAAGTTCTTTTTTTACTAGATAAAGCTAACTGAACTTTAGATTTTACGTCAATTTGTTCTAAAACATTTTTAACAGCTTTAACATTTTTAATAGCATCATCAGCAAAATAAAAGTTATTATAACCTTTCGCTGCTTTACCAATAATCCAATCAGCTTTAGCTTGTGGAGAACCATTTTCTAAGCCTGTTATATTGGCTAATGGTATTTCTAAACCAATTTTCTTTAAAAACTCGTAAATCTCTGGAGCAGCAAGTTGAGGTCTAGCGGTTAATATAAATATATCTTTATTGCCAAACTTACCTTTTCTTTTTTGTGCTAAATCAAACAAAGGTCCTTTTTTACCATCAATAACTTTGCTAAATTCATCAAAATTAAACTCAGCTCCTTGAGCTTCAAGATCTATTGATTGTTTAGCAAATTCTGTAGCGTTTATTTTATATGTTTTTCCTTTAGTTTTACCTCTTAAACTAAACTCTAAATTATAATCTCCTTTTCCTATAAAATCTAAACTAACATCATAAGTTTTTCCGTTTATATTAAAAGAACTTTTTAAGTTATCTGCTACGTCTTTTTTAAATTTTATAGCGTTTTTATCACCTTTTATTTTTTTAGCATTTTTACCTTTAGTTAAAGTAAAGTCTTCGGATGTAACTACATCAGTATTTCCAGTGCTGTCTATTGTTTCAAAAACATCTAACTCCCAACCTAATTCTTTTGAAAGCTTATCGGCTAATGAGTTGTATAATTTAACCCTGCTTTGTTCGTTAAACTCTGAACTAAAACTTATTGTGTTTATATTACTGTTGTTTGCAACAGAGTTTATAACGCTTTTGTAAACAGTATTAATTACTTTTTTAGCGTCACCAGTGTTAGTTATGCTTTGAGTTGATTCAGGCATTGTAACAATAACCTTGCTATTAGTTTTAGCTAACGTATCATCAAAATCAAAAACGCTAATACCTTTTTCAGGAGTGTTTAAGCTTCTGCCTTTAGCAAGAGCTTTATCAATGTTTTCTAACGTATTAACTTGTTTTTGAGTGTTGTGGTTTTTGTTTACAACATTACTTATATTACTATTACTAATTTGTGCTCTTTTCATAGAGCTAACAGTTTTAACATCAACTTTTAAACCAGAAGAAGTAACGTTTAAAGCTTCAAATAAAGTTTTACCATCTGACATGGTATAATCTCTACCATCAATACCTCCGTCTTGACTAGCTACATTTAAATTAAAATATCTATCCCAAACACTATCTGAAAACTTCCAATCATCTGGCATTTTTTGTGTGTAATTAAATCTAACACGATTATTAAAACCTTTAAGTTTATTGTCATCTAGTTTTCCTAAAGCTCCTTGTTGATAGTTTTTATTTATATTTTTAAAATCAGTGTCAACAGTTCCGTTTAAAGCAGCTTCAAATAAATATTTAGCTACAAAACTAGCAGGCATAGTATGTTCTTCAACAATACCATTTATTAAGTTATTTCCTACAAAAGTAATAGGAGCAGCTGCCCTTACAAAACCTCCCATACCTTGACTTGTGCTAGATAAAAGAGCAGCAACAAAAGGTATATTGTCTTTGTCTTTTAACAATGTTTCAAATACTTTGAATATCTTTTTTAAACCTATTAATTTCTTTTTGTTTAAAATTTCTTGATTACCTGTTAAAAACTCTTCAGTATACCAGTTTTCTGTAATTTTTCTAAGTTCACCACTACCAGTTGTATATCCTACTCTAGTTACAGCCGCGGCTATATCAGAGTCTTCAGCAGCAAACTTATTATTATCTAAGTCTAAATCACCTATAGAATAATAAAAAAAGTTTCGACTAGGTCCAGCAGTTCCAGCGCCTGCAAAAGTACCTGAAGTAAAAAAAGACTTAGGAAGCACAGGAAATAGTTTTTCTCTAACAAATTTTCTATATTCTAATACATCACTGTTTGCTTTTATAGTACTAAAAAAGCTTTTAGTTATAGCATCTTTTATTTTTTTCTTATTTAACTCAGGGTATTTTTGTTTTATTTCACTAAATTTTTCATCAAAATCTTTAAAATTTTCTTTTGATTTAAATAATCTGTCAAGATCTTTTTCTAAATTTTCTGTCCAACTTTCTGTAATGTCATTTTCATTTTCATCAAGAACAGTAATGGGATTGTTTTTTAGATAATCTAATATTATCTTAGGCATTTTAGAACTATTAACATTAAGGTTTTTAGAGTTTAAAGCTTTACCCCCAGCTTCCCTTACTATTGCGTTAAAGTCTCTAGTTCCTCTTTTCTTGCTAGCTAACGCGTCACTTTTACCAGCACCTATGTCAGCTATTATTTTTTTAGGATCTTTAGCTGTTTTTAAAGTTTTTAATAATTCTTTAGCTTTTTTTCTAGCAATAGTGTTAGCTAAATTACTAACGTACATTTTAGACAGTCCTTGTAAAGTTGTACCAAACTCTGTTCTTGTTGGTCCTTTTATAGGCACGTTCATTTCGCCAGATGGAGTTATTCCTATATCTTTTTGAAGTTTTCTAGCATTAGCAACCGTAGGAGCAAAATCTAGTTTAAATACATTAGGCTGACTTGTTTTGCCTTTACTTCTACCAGATTTACTAGTCATTTTTCCAGTTGGATCTGTAAATCGTTTGTAGTATTTTTTTATTAAACTTGGATTAATACCTAAAGAATAACCTTTAGCATCAGAAGTTGCGTCAATAATTTCACCTTGCTCATTTATAATACTTTCATTAGTAGCAACGTTAAACTTAGGCATAGCTGCTATAAAATCAACAACCTCTTGAGTATTTTGAAAAAGTCTTTGAAGCTTAGAGGCATCGTTGTTTTGTATTCCGTAATTTAAAGTTTCATTACCAGTTATTTTTGCAGCGCTCAATCCAGTTAAAATTTTTCCAATAGGCCCAACATAGTTATCTGCAACATTTTTGTATGTTAAAGAGGTAACTTGCTCTGGTTTTATTACAACAGCATTTTCAATTTCTTCTACTTTAGGCTTGACAGCAGTGAACTTTCTAATGTCAACTGTTTTAGTTTTTTTATCAGCTATCCTAGGTTGCGAGCTTGTTTCAGAAGCAATTTCTTTTAATCTTTCGTCAGATGTGCTAGTTTGCTTAGCTTTTTCGTCTAACTTTTGTTCTTTACCATAAAAATCTGATCTTTTAGGTCTAACATTAGCTGTTATCCATGTAGATATGTTTGCTTCTTTATCAGGGTTCCATCTTTTCATTATGTCAGGAAGTAATTCCCCAACAAATGATACTGCTTCATTTCTGCTAATTGCTTCTTTATCATCTAGTTTTATTCTTGAATCAAAGGCTAAGCCATTAGGGCTAAGAGCTAGGAGAATATATTCATTGTAAAAATCATTCATCTCGTTTTCTGTAATTTTACCTTGCTTATACTTTAACGCTAAACTTGATGCTCTTTTTTTACTTGATCTAAAGTTATCATCTACCTCAAGAACTTGTTGAGAGTCTGGATTAAAACTTTCTACGTCAATAGATTCCAAACTACCATTTTCACCAAGCACTGTAATCTTTCCGTTGTAAGACTGTTTTATGTTTTCTCTTATTTTTTGATTAGAGTCTTTGTCTACATTTGTTAATTTACCTTTACCTCCTTCTAACGCGGTTTTTTGCATACCTAAAGATAGTCCAGAATTACTTTCTATTGATTCATTGTAATCTCTAATAAAGTTTATAATATCTGAACCTTCGTTAAATCTAACTTTAACACCAAGAGCACTTAGCGCTTTACGTATAATATCGCCTATTTTTGTTAATCCTGTTTCGTTAAACGTCACCAAGTCGTTAGAAAGACCTTCGCTTAATAATGTCATAATTTCTTCAGCAACCCCAGCTTCAGAGTAATTACTATCATTAACATATCTCATTAAATCAATTTTAAATTGATCGTTGTTGAAAGTTAAATTTTTATTTGATTCAATCTCAAGTAGTACAGCTTTACCAAAAGCTATAGCAACTTCTGGTCTATTTTTAAAAGTTTCATATAATAAGCTATGGCCAGTTTCATGGTTAGCAGTTGTCATCACTAAATCTTCTTTAGCTGACTCTTTGTTTAATATTATAACCTTGCTACCATCCTCTAAAGTTAAAAAAGTACCATAATCACTAGAATTTTTTTCATCAATTTTACCACCTCGATCTTGTAGTTTTTTTATTTCTATATCTACCTCTTCTTGTGTTTCAGCATCTATAAATTCAGTTCTAGTTTGCCCTGCAATTGTTTTAGCTCCTTCTGTTAGTTTATTTGTTTTAGCTACAACAGCTTGCTCTACAAGATCACGAGAAGCTTCTTCTAAAGTTTTTATTTGACCATCTATTTCTGGATGAAAAGCAACCGCAAGGTCTTTTTTCTTTGCTTCAAGTTCTTGGATTTCTTGCAACATAACACTAAATTCTAATACATAGTCAGAAGACACAATTGTTGGAATTTTAGAGGATTGATTATTTATAGCTTTAGCGTTAAATAAAACTAAATCCATTTCATCTTGAGTAGCTGTTCCATTAGCAACCATGTCAGCTAAAATTTTTTCAGATTCACTAACATTGTCTGCTATATATTGATAGTTTTTTAAATTTTCTAAAGAGTTTTTGCTAGATTTAAAACTTGGAATTCTTAAATTAGAAATAATACCACCAGAAGCAAACGATAACACGCTAGTTAATATAAAATCTTGTTGAGTATACGTGTCATCTAAAAAATCAACTGGAGCAATACTAGTATTTAAGTATTTATTAATTAAGGTCTCACTAAACTGCTGCGTTTGTTCTTGTGCTAATTCATTTAAACCAGGATTAACAAACTTAGGGGAATTTTTAATTATATTAGTAGCCCATTTTTCTATAGATGCAAAAAAACTTTTAGGTCCTTGTTTTTTAAAACCTTCCACAGCGCCTTTTACAGCTGCTTTAATACCAAAATTACCTAATATATCATCAAGTAATTTACCTTTACGCGCTATATTACCTGTTAAAGCATAAGCAGTAAAACCCATTATTCTTCCGTAAGAGGTAAGTTCTGATATTTCATCATCAGTTAAACCAGCGGCTTGACCTTCTCTTATTATATTTTCATTCATCATGCTAGCTCCGTAAACTCCTTGAAATAAAACATCGTTTGTCACGGCTTTTGGCATTGGAATACGTAACCAATCATTAGCTTTGCCGCCCATTAAAGCGTTAATGTCTTTGAATTTTTTAAATTTCCCAACATTTAGCCCAAAACCATTAAGTATAGATCCGGTTGTTAAGCTAGCTCCTTTTCCAAGCAACGAAAAGCCTTTTGTTCCAATTATTTGAGGAACAAACTGCGCAAACACATTTATACCAGTGTTAGCCATACCTCTTAAACCCGTATGGTTTTTTTCAATTCCATCTTCTTCTAATTTATCACTTATGTATTTTATTTCTAAAGGATCTTTTACTCCATTTACAGAGTAGCCAACATCAATATTATATATAGAGCCTGTGTCTTTATCTTTAGCATATTCTACGCCATCTATTTTTAGCGTCTTAGCGTTGTTTAAAAGCACTAAATGATTGTTTTGAAAAGCTTTTTTTCTTTTTCTTTCGCTTAATATAAATCTTGATCTCTCCGCAGTAGCATCAAAACCAGTTACATCATACATAAAGTTATATAACTCATGAAAACCATCAACAGTATCTGCTCCAAATTTTTCAATATATGAAGCCCCTTCTTTTATTAACTGAAATGGATTACTTAACGCAGAAGCCCAATCACCTTTTGCTTCTAAATATTTATATTCGTTAATTATTTCTTGTTCGTATTTTTTGTCTAGCTCAAATCTTCTTGGAAATGTTTCTTTTAAATATTCATTTATTAATTTTGGATTGTATTTAGTATAATTGTTTTTAGCTTTAGGTAAACCATAAGCTCCATATTTATTTAGTTTTTGTTTCCCTTCAAAGTCTTTGTAATCATCAGGGTTTAACATTATGTTTTTTAAATGAATTTTTTCATTATATCTATTGTTGGAATCAGTTATATAGCTTAGTAATATATATTGTAAATCTGTTTCTTTTTGCAAAGCTCCAGTTTCTCCATTATAAAGACCCTCTTTTTCATTTTTTTCAAATCTTTTTCCTTGTTCTGATTTTATTATATAGCCTTCAAAATCAATAGGGTTTATTTCTAAAGCTTCTATTTTATCTACTCCACCAAAATGTACTGAAGAAAAATAAGCTCCATCTGGATTTAATTCTTGATTTTTACCATAATATATATAAGGGTTATCTAAGTCAAAATTTTCATTAACCATTTTTGTCATGGCTCTTTCTTTTACAGAATCACCAAAAGTATAACCTTCTTGTGTAGAATAATCAATAGCAGCCTCTTCTCTACCTTTTTGTTCTGACCATCCTATAGGTGGAATAATACCTTGAACTCTATCTTCGTAGCCGCCAAAAATCTTTGAATTTTGATAGTTAGAAAGCTCTTTGTTTATTTTATCATTATTTTCATTTAATTTGATTATTTCTGGAATTTTATCAAAAAACTCACTGTTTATAGTAGAATCAGGCGTTATATTGTTTATATAATAAGCATAAGCTCTTTCTTTGGTACCAGGCTTATATTGTTTTAGGTATTCATTTATTTGTTCTTGCTTGTACTCTTTGTTTTTTTGATCATACTCTTTTATAGACACGCCGCCAGAAGTAAACTCAAAAACATCGTTAAATCCAGATCTATATTTATTCTTTAATTTTTGTTTGCTAGGTTCTATTTCTAACGATTCCAAAGAACCATCCTCTAAAGGTAATTCCGTATCTTCTATGTCGGTTGCATTTTCCGTTGCAGTTGCTACAGGCGCAACCTTGCCCGGAACAACTTCTGTCTTTACTTCTTCAACTTCTTCCACCTCAACTTTTGGTTGGTTTTTCTTTTTCCATTCCTCAACTTTAGCAGCAATATCTGTTGCGCCTTGATCTTGTAGTGATTGTACGTATTGTAATAGTGTCATTTAAATTAATTTAAATTGTTATCATCTATAAATTTTTGTGCTTTTGCCTTTTTCATTTCAGCCATGTCAAATACAGCCGCGTCAGCTTGAACGCTGGGCAATTGGTTAGTTGTAAACTGAACTAAATAATTTTTCATGAAATATTCTTTATATTTTTTCATGAATAAAACTTTTTTATCTTGTGACAGCGGTAAGTCAGTTTCATAAGACCAGCTTGATTTCCACGCGTTAGCATCTTGAACCATTTGATCATCTTCCTCTTCACTAGTTCCTTTACCAATATACATGTTCCAAGCGGCTATAGCTTCTTGTTCGCTACTTAAAATACCAGCAACTTCAGCATTAATAAATGGAGTTACCTTTCTTTCAATTTTATCCATGTCATATTTTAATGTATTTCTACCTTTACCGTTACCTATATCTATTATTAAATAATCAGGTGTACCATCTATATTAGTAGAAATAAACTCTTCATTTATTTTAGCCGTTGGTAATAACTCTTTAGTTTCTTGGTTTATCATTTCACTAGCAAATATACCAACTTCTGTAAGTAATTTAGCCATCATTTTTCCAATAGCTGGAGTTGAAGAAATCAAATCTGTGTCACTGTCTAGTAATATTTGTAGACTAGAACTATTTAATACTAAAGGTTCAAAAAATCCAGGTCCAGTAAACATTAACTGTTGAGAGCCATCGCTTAATAATCTTAGTTCAATATCATAACCGTCGGTTTTAGTAAAACCAGGTCTATCGTTTAACATACAATTAGCAATTGTATAATCAGCATTATTGTTAGGATCGAAGTTTTCTTCATCAGTAACCATTAGTTCACCCATCACGTTTTCCATAAAATTCATAAAAACAGTAGGAGCATTTCTTAAATAACTAACTCTATCCATTTCCATTTGACAACCTTCCTCTTGGCATTTACCATCTTTAATAGCAAGCTCAAGTCTAGCGTATTCTTTTTCTGTTCCTTCAAAAGCTTTAAGCACGTTAAAATTAGAATCAACAGGTGTCTGTAAAAACTTTTTATTATAAGCTATTGCGTCACTTTGATTGATCTGTTTAATCAATAAATTTTTTTCTATGTTTTTTATTTTATCCATTATATTTGCTTAAATTCTACGTCAATTTTAGAATAATCTACTCTATCAAAACCGTCTTCATGTTTTACAACTGCGTTAGTTGGTATTTCATCTGACATAACTCCTTGATAAGTTTTATTACCCCAAGTTTTATCATCTTTGTAGGTAAAAGAATATATATTTAAACCTGCTTTAGATTTGCTAATTAATTTTATATTGTTTTTTAATCTTCTATCGCTGCCAAAACTATATTGACCACCCAAACTACTTGTGCTTCCAAAATTTTGAGTTAAATTACCTGGCATTGATACACCAAGACCGCCTTGAGCTCCAGCTATTAAATTACCTCCTGATAACTGCGGATTGCTTGCTCCTAAACCACCACCAGAAAAAGCGCTACCAATTGAACCACCACCAAACGCTCCGCTACTAATTGCGCCACCTAAAGCATTCATACCACTTGATATAGCAGAACTTTCTTGAGCTCTAGCCGCCGCGGCATTTTGATTTGCTTGTTGTAGTTGACCGTATGTTCTATTAATCTCTGTGTTTTGCCTGTTTTCTAAAGAGTTGAACTCAAAAGCTCTTCCTGTCGCCATTGCATTTTGTTCTCTTCCACCCTCAGATATATTTATACCTTGTATTCTTTGTTTCTCAGCAGCTATACGTTGCTGTAATTGCACTTCACCTTGTGCTCTTAGTTTTTCATTGCCAGCTTCTTGTTCTTCTATTCCAGCGGCAACACCTTTTTTAGATTGTAAAGCGGCTTGAGCTAAAGCAGTTGCGCCACCAGCTCCTGCTCCAGTAGCTCTTATAGTGTCTAATGTATTGGCTAGAGATATGTCCGCTTGTTCTATTTGCATTTCAGCGGCTTTAGTAGCTACAGATAAATTAGCCATAGGATTAGAAAAAGTATTAGACAAATCTGTGGCCATACTAGCTAAACTAGTTACTTGATCATAAGGATTTATTATATCTTGTCTATTTGCCTCTAAATGATTCATTTTATCATTAAGTGCTTTTTGTTGTTTTCTATAACGTCTTGCTTCTCTTCTGGCTCTTGCGCCTCCTATTATAGCTCCACCTATTTTTACTGCTGCTCCTATTGCTGCTATTGCTGGCATATTTATTTGTTTTAATTAATTATCTTGGTGCAAAGGTACTACTTACCGCAAACAATTCTTTTAATCCATTAGGATCAGTAGTTGCGTCTGTTTTCATAGTGACTGTTGCGTAATAAGCTTTTATACCTGTTGTTTGATTTCCAAACACTACTTCACCCGCTATAGGTGTTTGCGTGTTGTTAGGTATAACTGCCATGTATTTGTTTTGTTTTCTATCAAATCCAGCTCTATATTGAACACTGTTTTCCGTGTACAAACCTTCATCATAGCTATATATTCTAGGATAATTTCCTGTTAATGGAGCCGCTGTAGCTCCTCTAACGCTTCCGGTAGCTGTGTCAATATGATTAATCCAATTATTACCACTAGCGTCAAAACCAGTTTCATCAGAAACTAAAGATGTAACTTCCCAACCGTTAGTACCTTCGTAATTTATAGTTTGAAAAGTTTTTATATTGTTTGGTGCAGGATTAAATACAAATTGTATTGATGATGGTGTAGTGGTTCCGTAAAAACTATTTCTAGTTTGGTTAGTGTAATGTTGGTATAATTCATTTGAATCTTCACCTGATCTTAATTTAGTAGAATAAAATTGGCCTTGAGAACTAAACATGTCTTGAGGTTTAAAATCAAAAAAACTAGTCCAACCTTTTGATCTTTCGTCAAAAGACAAAGTTTTATAAGCTCCATAGTCATATCTACTAATTGGCTGTAAAGATAATACATAGCATTT
>Ga0209535_1002297_pt1 | contig 12463 bp, 7 predicted proteins | sample LinPmetageLP28_FD_184041 | JGI IMG/M metagenome (GOLD analysis project Ga0209535, IMG submission 184041) | Marine viral communities from the Pacific Ocean - LP-28 (SPAdes) (version 2) | ecosystem: Environmental > Aquatic > Marine > Oceanic | place: Pacific Ocean | collected 2009-08-22
CTGTGTCTACAACTGTCTGTGTTCCACCTACAGTTAAGTTACCTGTAATAGTAAAGTTTCGTATGCCTGTGTAGTCTTTGCTACTATCTAGGATAACTGCCTTACTCGCTACGGCTGTACCCACTGCAGTACTGCCTATGTCTAGGGCATTGAGTTCACCTACAACGGCTGTAATACCGTCAAGGGCATTGAGTTCCGCTGCTGTAGATGTAACGGCTGTTGAGCCTAGTGTAAACTGCCCATCTGGAACTATAAGACCTGCGTCACCACCAAATATTAAGTCGTCTGCTGATGTATCCCAAAGCATGTACGCACTGGCTGTGTCACCAAAAAACTTAGTGTCATACCCTTGCCCATCTACACCTGAAGTAAATGCAGCATCTATCTGTACTGCACCGTCAATGTCCACAGCGTCTAGGTTAGTTGTACCGTCCACATCAATGTCACCTGATATATCTAAGGCTGTACCTATTAATGTTTGAGTTAGAGTTATCTGCCCATTGGAAGCTATGGTCATTGCGTCTACATCAGAAGCTGAACCTATAGTCTTACCGTCACCTATGATTATATCATCTGTAAATGTAGCTATGCCAGTTACACCTAATGTACCTGCGACTGTGGCATTTGCGTCAACATCAAGAGTGTCTATATGTGCTGTACCATCTAGGAACAAGTCCTTAAACTCATAATCGCTTGCACCTAAATCTATATCGTTGTCAGTTTGAGGAGTAATAGAACCATCAGCAAATATTACCTGTGCTGTACCACCTGCAGTAAAAGCAATTTCATCTGCTGCACTAAAAAATAATCCACAGTTTGTGTCACCTGTATTAGTAATAGAGGGATTACTTGCTGAACCGTCAGAAAAAGATATTGCACCACTCAATGCTACAGCACCTGTTACTCCTAGTGTACCTGCAACAGTAGCATTACCGTCTATGTCTAGTGTGTCTATGTGTGCAATACCGTCAAGATATAAATCCTTAAATTCTTTAGAAGCCGTACCTAAATCAATATCACTATCTGTTGTTGGTATTATACCACCGTCTTCAATAGTAAGTTGTTCTGTACCTGCTATATCAAATCTAATTTTATCTTCATCAGCAGACTCTTCTACCTGTATCTTTGTGTCACCATCAGCATCACGCATTGTAATAATAGGACCACCCTCTGCTGCTGTACCATCGTGAGTATGACCAGTAGAGGCAACAAAGGCAGCAAGCAGTTCATCAAATTCATCGTTAAATGATTTAGCTTTGACTACATTGGTTGCCTGTATTGCGGTTTCACTTTGTCTAGTATAACCATTTCCCATTATCTTACATCTCCTATTCCATAAGTAACTGTGTATCCTTGAATACTGTGACTTGCATTTGTATCATTAGTAACGTAACTAAACGAAATTGATTTACCTGAACCTGTAAAGGTAGTTCGTTCTACAGGTGATGGATTACCATCATATATATCTCCTGTTGTGTCATTTTCTGCACCATAGTTTGCTATATTTACACCTGTGTTAAAAAAAGATGCAGGGTCTTCATTTAATATAGATAAATCTGCAGGTTTAGCAACTTCCGTATTATCATAATCATATGTGACACCAAGGGCAAGTGATATAACTCCTTCAGCTTTCATATATGTAGATATACTAAAATAATTTTTACGTACTTCAGGGTCTTGCATATACACAAAAGGTGTTTTATAAATACTTAATATTTTAGATGTGTCAAAAGCATTGCCAGATTCTTGTGCATACACTTTACCAGAAGAGTCACCATGTATAACTATTTCTTCCTGTCCTAAATAATTACTTGCTGCACACACACATTCTATACCTGACAGTGTTCCAAACTCAAAACCGTAACCGTCACCTACTTGTCTTAGTGCTGCTATTATACCCTCTGAACCACTGGCTGAAAACATGTAACGAAACTGTGATTTCTTTTTTATTACAACGGAAGATAATGTAGATAGTACTTCGTTTGCTAATGTACCATTAATTGTTGATTGTATATTTTTAGACAATGTTTCTAAGTTAACGTCACCAATTTTATTTGTACCTGAAATTGGTCTTATACCATCTGGTGATAAAAAGATTAAGTCTCCACCTATTTCTACCACACTATCAGAAGCAAGACAGCCTAAGTTTGTTGTTACATTTTCTACTGCAAAAGTTTCTCCTGTAGCACCAACTACTCTTTTTATATTATTTGTACCGAATACATATAGGGCATTACGAAATGGCTTAATTGCAACTACAGGAAAACCTACTAATAAAAATCCACCACCTTCTTCTGAATCAAAGTTATGTTCATTTTCTGCTGCACTAAAATAAATAACATCGTCTGATGCAGGGTCTCCTGCTAACCATACTCTTTTAGAATGTACTGCAGAAAACTTTGGGTCTGTTGGAGCACCTGCATGTAGTATTTGTCTATAATTACTTCCATCATATGTAGCTGCAGGATTTATACCGTCCGTTAAAACAACTTTAGGAGTACCAAAATTAAACTCTGAAAATCTAACTTTACTTACACCTGTCATAGTTGGGTCAGATGTTCTATACAAACCTGCACCTGAACCTACTGTTATATTTCCTGTTACTGCACCGCTAGATGCTATCTGTGTTATTGTGTTAAAATAATTTGTACTTGTTACTGTTGCATCTGCTGCAGGTCCAGTTACAACTTCTTCAAGTGCCTCACCTAAAAAATCTGTACCTGTTATAGTAAATGTTATTCCTGATACGTCACCCCCTGCAGAAAATATTGTAACCTTTCTAGGTTGTTGGGCTGCAGAGGTAGTAAAGTTAATTGTGTTAGAATCCTGTAATTCACCATTAATAGTTAAATTAGCTGCACCACCAGTTGTTTGTGTTGCACATACACCATCAGGGTCGTTTTCTACTACATTAGATGTAACGGCTGTCCATCCTATAACTGCAGGTACGGACGATAAAGTTGCATGATTTGAAAACGCATCATCAGATATATGCTTACCGTTTGTAAATACAGATGTTGGTATTCTACCAAAGTCAACAACTATTGTATTTCCACTTTTAGAAATTAATGTTCCTGTTACACCTGTTGCTGTAGAGGGTGTTGCTGCTGTTGTTCTTTCTGTAAGAGTTTCTCCTACTGTTAGATTTGAATCTGAATTAACATTAAAACTGTAGTAATAGTTCCAGTGATGTAAATAGTTATTTCCTGATGATGGTGTTCTACATCCTAGTACACCTTGTTTTACTCCATTCGCTACGGATAAACCTAGTACAGAACCACTACCTGTTATTGTTCCATAACTATGTGCAAATCCATTTATTTTTCTATATCCACCTTCAAGGTTGGGTTCGTAATTAACTAACTGTATAGCTGCACCTGTAAAGGTCTCACCTAGTGTTAATACATCACTACCTGTATTTAATCCCCCTCGACATATAGCTTTAAACGTGGATACTGTATCTGCCATTAGGTTGTCAAACTCACTGCGTTAGAAGAAAACTTTGACCTGTTAATAACAGTAGACCTTATATTAATAATGTCATCTAATAGTAACCTACGCATTACCTTTATTCCATCTTGAAATTTTTGATTGTGTATTTGAGCACTCTGTTCGTTAGACCTAAATCGCATCATATATACCATAGCACCATCTACAACTATATATCTAAATCTGTCAGGTATAATGGTTGTATCTGATTGCAAAGTTAAATCACTAGGAAACTTATAATATATATAATCTACTATGTATGCTGCATCAGGTATTGGTGTAACACCAAACTTTCTTTCTGCTGTTTGATAAACTATGCTTGGAGCACTGTAACCACCGCTACCAGAACTATCATCTAACGCTCTGTATTTTTGTGTGTACTCTTCAAATGAAACAACAGGTAATGACTTTGCAGTATTTAATGCACTTGTTAATTGACTTACATAAAAAGTATCCCAATCAACACTTGCCATGTCTGTTGGAAAATCATAAGTAGCTGTACCTGAAGTTAGTGTTTGTGATTGTGCAGTTTTAAGAAACGGAAACTGGTGTCCATCTTGTAATATTTCTCGTATTGAATTATTTATAGAGTCTTTAGCAATAGCCTGTACATTTTTTGCCGTAGCAAAATTAGCAGTCGTAAGCTGTACTTCGTTTATTCTACGTAGTAAGTCATTTGTTAGTGCTAAATAAGTTGTAGACATGTTGTGTCCTTATATGTATAAGTAAGAGGGCAAGTTTCCCTGCCCCCTTAAATAAGTTACGCTAGAGCGTCACGGTCAACTTCAGTTGGACCTGCATCGCCTTGGTCACTAATGTCCATTAATACAGCATAAACACGTAGTGTACCTGCTGTAAATGTTGCACCAGAACCTGCAAAGGTCAGGTCAAGTGTATCTGCCGTAGCAAGAACAATATCACCTGCAGGTGTAGCTGAAGGAGCATAAGCACCATCTGCTGCACCGTCAATATCAAACGCTGCAACCCACTCGTTGTCATCAACAGCAGTTCCTAAGATTACTGTTGCATCTGTACCTGTATTTTGTGTAGCAGATAGTACAACTTGAACGCCTGCATGTAAAATACGTGTATTTGCAGGAAGTGTAAGACACTGAACTATGTCACCTGCTGAACAGTCAATAGCCTGTGCAGTAAGGTCAATAGTCTTCTGTATCATATATGGACTTCGCCCTCGTTGTGAGCTTCCATGAGCAGGCAGTAAAAGACTTGTAAGAGTAGCCATTTTTTAATCCTCCCCTTATATGCTAGAAACATATAACGCTCTGGTCATAGACTCAGGACGTAATATTTTTCTGCCGTATAGATGCATACCACGAACAATATCAGCAAACGAATCAGGGTCTCTGTAAGTTTCTGTTTTATTGATTTGGTCTGCTGTCGCAACAGATGAACTGTGACCAGAACAGATTACACCAAAATGTGTTGAACCTGTGGCTGTAGCTCCTGTTGGACCATTACCTACTTGTGGTAGATTGCTTGACATGTAGACTTTAAAGCCATGAATGTTATTAAAGATTAAACCATTCTGTAGCCCAGAACCGCCAAAGTCAGCGTTAAGAAGTCGAGAGTCCTCGTCCTTCAATAGTTCTGCGAACACAGGGTCAATAATTAACCAACGTCCATTAGTGTCAACATGCTGTTGGTCCATCTTACGTGACATACGAGCAATAACACTCATAGGTGAAGCTTTAGCTGTTGTAGTATTCAGCGAATCGCCACCTGCACGTGGAACAACAACAATAGAATTACCACCTGTACCACCATTAAAGTCTGCAGCGTCTACCTGCATACTTGCTAATAGTTCATTAGTTGCAGCAGTTGATACCGCCACAGAACCATTTACAGTTGCGTTAACTGTGTCTGGTGTACCGTGTAATGCTGATTGTTTAAAACCACACATGTAGCCTAATACATCTTGGTCAAACTGGTCTGACAATCTGTAAGCTGCACGGTCACTTGCTAAACTTTGAAAGTTTACATGTGAGTGAGCTTCTTCAATGTCGTCCACTTTGAACGCAAAGTAGTTAGCTTTGTCTATGGTTAAAGAAAACTCTTCATCGTCTAGGTCGTCTGCGACAATGGTTGTTCCCCTTGTGTAAGCTTTTACACTTACTTCTGGTTCTTTGATGATTTTTACAGAGTCACCCATTTGAGCAATCTCTCCAAAATAGTCACCGTTGGTTACAGCAGAAACAATAGATGATTTGCGGAATGCAAGTTGCACCTGTTTGCTGTATATAATAGGACTGAAATTACCGTTAGGTAGGTTTCCATATCCTGCAGCACTTGAAAAAGCCATTTAATTTCTCCTTTTAGCTTTCTACAGATACAAACTACAATTTACTTTAGTGGCTAATTCTTATAAGGTGCAAATAAAATTCGTATGCCTACGTAAATTAAATGGGCTAAAAGATATTAGGTTGTACTTAAACTCATTGATGTTTGTGAATTTGTAAGGTGTAAGTTGTCCAGTTGGGGTTACACCTCACATACAGATATATATAGTTATATCTATAAAACTTTATTTGTCAACACTTTTTTAACGAGCATTGCCAGATATATCATAAATAAACTTACCACTACGTATTGCTTCCATAATATTGTCAGCTTCTTTTTCATATTGGTGTTCTGTCATTTTGTTTACTTGTGATTCTCTTAAATATGATTTGCTTTCATCTGACTGTGGTGTATTTCTAGCACTCTTAGTATTTACAGATTTAGCTGCATCATTATTATTTGTTTTCTTCTTACTTGTAATACCCATATCAGCTTTGTAAAGGTCTATTGCTCTTGCTGCTGAACGAGCATCATTATCATTTTCATATAGAGCGTCCTGTACCCACTTGGGTTGTTCGTCTGCCCATTCGTGAAAACTATCTTCATCTTTTATTTCATTAAAGTCTGGATGAAACTTTAATAAAGATGCTTCTGCTTTTTCACGTGTAACATTTGACTGCATCTCGTCAAGTGTTTTCATTCGTTCTTCTAATGCAGATGATTGTTCTTTTGCTTTTTTTATAGCAATGGTCTCAACAATCGCAGCTACATCAGGGTATTGACTAGCCCATGCGTCTATGTCTTCTTCCGATTTAGGAAGTTTAATTTCTTTTTGAGTAGCGTCAGTAAGCTGTCTTTTAAGTTCGTTAATTTGGTTTTGAACATCTTTATCTTTTTCTTGCATGTGTCTACGCAAGTCACCATAGCGTTTCTTAAAAGTTTTCTCTTCCCCTGTAACTTCAGGTTCAGCTTCCTGAGAGGGTTCAGTAGACTCTCCTTTATTTTCAGCAATAAGTTTTTCAAGTTCTTTTTCCCCTTGCTCTATTTTTTCTTCATATGCAGTTTTCTTATGCATAAATGCTTTTTTAGGTACGTCTACTTTCTTTACTATTTGTTTTACTTCTTCTACTTGTTCATTCATTTAGTTTTCTCCTCTGTGGGGCAACTGTAGTCCATTCGGGATGGGGAGTTGGTCGCCAATGGGGTGTTGTGTTATGGGTAATCTTTCTTCATTAAACCGCCTTTTTTAAAGCCACCACCTCTTTTTACAATCTTTTTATATTTTTCATCTGTTACTTTATCGGCTGCTTTGTTTCTACTTTTTTCTTCACTACTTCTTCCTTTGTCTTTTTCTGCTCTTCGTTTTTCTTTTCGTTTTTCTTTTCTTCTATCTGCATCATAAGCTTTAGCTATTGAGCCTTTTGTTACACTAGGAACAGTTGTGCTTTTTTGATTTGCTACATAACTAGCTGAATCAAATCCCTCATCATCGTCCATGTATTCATTTCTAACACCAGTACCGCTAAATTCATTTGTGTCACGGTCTACTGCTTGTCCTATATCTGTTGTTATTATGTCTTGTTTAGGAACATTATTTAAAGCAGATTGCAATGCAAAATCTTGCTCTTCAAAACCTTTACCTATAGGACTTTCTACTTTTACATTAGACATATCTGCACCTGCTTGTGGAACAAAGGGATTAGCAGATGGTGGAGAACTACTAAATACAGCACCATCATTACTTTCTATACCTAAGAAATCTTTTATTCCCCCAAGTACATTTTCTAATTTGCTATTACTATACTCTCCTTTATCTACATCTTTTAAAATATTTGAAACAGCACTTTCATTTAATTCTTTTCCTCGCATTACATTTATTTCTTCTGCTGCTAAAGACATTCTTGCTGACATAGGCAATGCAGCATATACACTAGCAGACATACCTAATCTTTTAGCAGACGTTTCCATAGCTTGTTTTGCTTGTTCTTTTCTTAGCTCCGCTTTTTCAGCTTGTCTTCTTTCTTTTCTTTTTTCTTCTCGTCTTGCCTCTATAGCACTCTGACCATCATCAGGTGTAGGGTCTGGACTAGGTGCAGGTGTGGGTTGGTCTCCTTCAGGACCATAAGGTGTTACACGTGTAAGCCCTGTTGTACTTTCCATAGGTCTACCCATGTAGTCTTCTAGTTTATATACAACTTCACCTTTTTTATTTTGGTAAGCTACTCGACTTGGAGCATACGGATTGTCTCCTCTACCTGCCTCATAACCCATCATTCTTTCAAAGTCTGTTTGTTGTGGTTGTTGCGGTGGTAGCTTCATCATAGGCATACCATACTCATCTGTGTAATAATTTTTTTCTGATGTTGGCTGTGGTGCAACAGGTTCTTTAGACCGTGTGTAGTCTTTTTCTGGTTTTGGTTGTGGTGTATATTTGTCCATATTGTCAGGTAAAATAGCACCGCTTTTAACCCATACTCCATCAACAAGTTCAAAATCTATACCAAGTAACCTTGGTTTAGGATTGCCACGTTTATCTACCTCTATAGGTCTTTCAATCCAACCACTTCTTGTTGCAAACCATTCAAAACCTTCTTTTGGTTCTCTAGGTGGATTAGATGAAATAGGTGGATTATTCATAAAAGGTGCAGAAACATCCGTACCTTCTTGTGCATATATAATACCACCCTGTGCCATTTCTTTTTCGTCATCATCGTCATCATCACTACCCATAACAACAATATCCGTAACACCAAAGGGTAGGTCATCAGGTATCTCAGCTTCTTCTGAATTACCCATCTGCCCCATTTTTTCCATCATCTGCAAACCCATCTTGGCTTCTTGTCTCATTTGCATAAGTTTATTTAAACCAATATATCGAACAACATCTGCAGGAATTACAAACTCACCTTCACTTAACATAGCAGGTACATCATCACGTACTTCCTTTTTAAGAGAACCAGATGGTACATCATTACCAGATTCTTTATCAATAGTACCACCTTCATCTTGAAGTCCACCCTCTTCCATAAATGCCATTTTCATTTGATCTTTCATTACTGTACCACCTTTATTCATACCTGATTTATTTCTTAATGATTGAACCATGCTATTCATAAGTTCTTTTTGTTCTTCTGTATAGTAAGTATCTTCCCATTGATTAGCTAAGTAACCTCTTATAAATGCATCTGATCGTGATATTTTAAACCATTTATCAAAAGGTCTTTTTTCTCCTTGCTTTATAGCAATATTATACGCCTCTTTATCTATTTCAATTTGTTCTGGTGTTCTGCTATTTATTAATTGTAATTTTTTATTTGCATACTCTTTACTTTTACTTGGTGCAGAATGTAGCATATCTCCAAAAATAGCATTTTTTAATTCTTCACCCTTTAAATTAGGATTAAATATTTCAACAAGTTCTTTTCCTGTAGGACTATCTTCAGGGTGATAGTACTCTAACTGTCTACTATCTGACATTCCTTTATTTCTTTTATCAGAAACTTCAATGTCTTTAAATATAGGATACTCTAGTTTTATACTATTTACTATATCTGATACAGAATATTCTTCAGCCATTGCTATTTACTTCATCCCTTAATTTTGTAAGTTTACGTAATGTCATAATAGAACCCTGTGACCTATTTAATACTGTTACACTATCTGTCTGTTCCATTATACGATGTTGTTCTGTAATTAAGTAGTCTAAATAATTATTGAACTGTTCCCACGCCTTGTGGTTGCTGACCAGTTGGTTGAGCTTCTTCAGGTGCTCCTTGTTGTTCATTTCCTGTAAATCCTTCTTCATTTGGTGTTGGAGCTATGCCAGTACCTATAGTACCACCACCTGCTCCTGTCGGGTCATTTGGGTCTGTTCCTGCAGGTACACCTTCCTGTTGAGGTGGTGCAGGTTGTTGAAACTGTTTCATTAGTTCCGCTTGCACTGCAGCTTCATCCATATTGTTTGTTACCTTGTCTGGGTCTAAGTCCATTGACTTTGCAATCTCACTAATAATATACTGAAACTTAGCAAAGGGTGCAAGTGCAGGATTAGATGCCACACCCAAGAACTGCATGAGCCTTTGACTTCGTACCTCGTTAGCCATAAGACTTTCCGTACCACGTGCCTTAACTTCTAAGTCACCCTTTATTTCAGGGTCAAAGTCAAACTGCATGTTAAACTGAAAAAAACCCTCACCTAACGGTCTAAGTAAATAGTCATCTATATTTTTTATAACTGTCTTTATGTTACCACTTGCAGCATTCATCAACATAGATATACCACTAGCAGTTCTACCTACTCCTGTAACACCTGTTTGACCATGTGCAAACGAGGGTAAACCTGTGCTTTCATCTGCAAGTTGTCTTGCTTTGTCAAACAGTTGTAAGTTCTCATTGGACACATTTGGGAACTTCGTTCCAAAGATAGCTTGCCCTGGAGCACCACCCTGTCTTCTGAATACTTTCCCTGGATATACACTAAGGTCTTGCCCTGGAACTAAGTTAGTTTCATCTACCTCTATCAACAGATTGCCTGACAGTACAGCATTGTCTACAGCCATACGCATAAACCCATTCATTAGTGTTTGGGTATCGTCCATATTTTCTGCTAAACCTACACCAAAGAAAGAATAAGGGTTGAGTTCATAAGGTGCAGCCATGTAGGGTATCTTCATAGGCTTAAAAGGATTAAGTACCATGCGTAATAGTTTATTATTACAAATCCAAACATTAGCCTGTAGTTCATCAAATGCCTCCAATTCAGATGGTATATCAACACCCTCTTGTTGTAACAATTCAATATCAACCATACCCCAATACTCAAGGACTTCAAATCTATCTACACCATGTGAAGCAGAGTAATCAGATAGGTCATCTTCCCAATATTGTTTCTCATAGTTTTCACCCATTTCAATACAGTCATCAATAACCTGTCCTCTAAAGTAAGGTCTTTTCTTTAATGCACGTAATTGTGACCTAGACATTTTGTGTCGTTCTATAGCATAGGTTGCTTCGTCCATATTGTTTGCATCTGGGTCAGGATAAAAATTCCATACCGATACATGGGATAGTTGTGGTATTGTTTTAAATGCAGGGTCATATTCACCCTCATCACTCCAATGCGGATATTCTTTGTCTACAGCAAATGGACCTTTCATTATACCTGTACCAAACAATGACATTTCAAATGCTGAGTTACGTAGATGTTTATTGGCACTAGACTCTTGCAGTTGGTCATGTATTTTCTTTTGCATCTTCTTTGCAGCAATCATAGCAGGACTAAATGTAATAGCGGTAGGTGTCTTACCTGCACCTTGTTCTAGTCCATTTATATTTTTTAATTTTTCCGATAGTGGTCCAAGACTATCCATTAAACTTTTTTCGGTAGCACCTTTAGGTAAGTCCATACCGTCACCTGCAAATCCGTAAGGACTAGCATCAGGCTCTTGTTTTATATTCTCTGGTTTTTGTGGGTCAAAGTTTACGTCCTCAACTACACCTTCTGGTAATTCAGTTGGCTCTACCGTAAGAGGAAACTTGTTACCTGCAAAGAGTACATCAATTATCTGACTGTAAGCAGCGAGTGTTTTTGTTTTAGTTGTTTTTATAAATACCCTTGACTTCTCAGCTTCAGTAAATTGTACATCTGAACCATACAACCCTCTATAGTTTTTGTAAGCTTTTAACCATCGTTGCTCATCATATTCTCTAAAGTTATCTGACTTTTGATATTTACCCATCACAAAGGGTATTATATTTGCAACGTCATAATCAGCTTGATTACTTTCTTCTGCATCTCCTAGTGAGATTGCGTCATCTTCAATCATAATTTCTTCTGCCATATTAATATCCAAATGTTGTATCAGCTATCGCCATACCGTTAGGGCGAGAAGCGTGAGGGTCATAATCAAATATACTAAATCGTGGTCTTGACATTATACCATATCTTAAAGCGTCATACAAGTGGTCTTCTGATAAAGTGTCAATATCTTCTGGGTTCTTTTTATCTAACGGAATCGAGGGTAGTTGAGCCACAATATTTGTACAGCTATTGAAGAAGACCAAACGAGGCTCTTCAGTAAACTCATCGACTTGTAGTCTTCTGTGTACTTCGTTCTTTCCTGCAATTCTACTTCCTTTGCTTCTGTCTGATGGTCTCCAACGGCATCCTCTTTTAATCATCTGCTCCGCAAGAGAAGGACCAGTATCCCCACGTTTATGCCAAAGACTACTATCCAATACCCCATACCTAATTGTTCCATCTTCTACCTCTGCTTCCATTACCATGTCAGCTAGGTCTGTTGCTAAGACCTTTGAGACATAGAGTTCTCTGTATATAATAAGTTGCTCATTAGGATTAACAGCGAACCAAACAACTGCAGACTTACTGCCATATCCATAGTCACATGCTCTAAACTTAACCCAATTATTTGGTATGTTAAAAGGCTCAATAACATGTATGTCACGATTAAACTCTGTAAATGCTGCTCCCTCTTTAATATCCCAATCGCCTTCAAGGAGTTGTCTTCTCTGTTGTTCAGGAAGGGATAACAACATCGCCTCATAGTCACCCTGCTCTGCCAAGTATGGATTGTCCATAAGTCTTGCAGGTATAAATTTACGTTTGAAGAGAGCTTTACCTGCTTTGCTATGTCCTTCAGGGTAGCGGAGTACTTGA
>Ga0209535_1002298_pt1 | contig 12462 bp, 10 predicted proteins | sample LinPmetageLP28_FD_184041 | JGI IMG/M metagenome (GOLD analysis project Ga0209535, IMG submission 184041) | Marine viral communities from the Pacific Ocean - LP-28 (SPAdes) (version 2) | ecosystem: Environmental > Aquatic > Marine > Oceanic | place: Pacific Ocean | collected 2009-08-22
CTGCAAACTTGCCAACAACATTTGATAGCGGAACAACAGGATTACCAACAACGTACTTTGACTCAAGAAGCACACAATTAATTGATCCTCTTGATGAATCAGGAGTTGTTTACACATATAACTATCTTAACAGTGCAAACGCAAGTGCAACTAACCCTGGTAAGTTTGCGTTTGGACAACAGATTTTTGATATTAGCATGGTGAGCTTTGATAAGTTTGGATCAGCAGTTGACTTCTTCGATGGAGTACTACTTGTTGGAGCTCCAAACGATGACCTAAACGACAGTTCGGGAGATTATGGAAGAGTAACGCAACTTGTCAATGCTAACAAAGAAAGTGCATGGAAGATAGTTTACAATCAGCAACCAATCGTCGATAGTGCATTGTTAAACAGTATCTTTACATATGATAAAGTTAGCAATCAAGTTAACACTTACTTAGACTTTATAGATCCTCTACAAGGCAAAATACTTGGAGCTGCAAGTGCAAACATAAATTATCAAGGTGGTATTGACCCTGCCGCATATAACACAGGTACTGTTAATAATTTTGGTTCTCAATGGAGAGACGAATATTTAGGACACTTTTGGTGGGATTTGTCAACGGTACGCTTTATAGATTATCATCAAGATACTATAGAATACAAAGCAAGACGTTGGGGACAACTATTTCCAGGATCTACAGTAGACATTTATCAATGGACTAAAAATACAGTTGCACCATCGAACTACGCAGGGGAAGGAACAGTATACACAACTACAAGTTATGTAATCACTAGTGAACTTGACAGTGCAGGAACCTTTGTAACAAGTTACTATTATTGGGTAAAAGGCTTAACCGCAGTACCAACTGACAAAACACTTAGTTCAAATGCAATTACACAGTATATTACTGATCCAAGATCAAGTGGTGTAGAATATAGTGCTGCCTTAGCTCAAAATACAATTGGCTTATATAATGTGCGTCCACAGTTAGTTGCTACTGATACTATCTTACACGTAGAATTTGATAAGTTAAAAAATACTGATGCAGTACATAGTGAATATGACTTAATTACACAAAACGATCCAAACAGTTTCTTAGGTACTGGACTTTACAGAAAGTTCTTAGACAGCTATTGTGGTGTCGACACACTTGGTAACAATGTTCCTGATCCTACACTCAGTGTTGCTGACAAGTATGGACCTTATTTTCGCCCAAGACAGAGTTTCTTTATAAACAGATTTCTTGCACTTGAAAACTATATGACACGTGCTAATAGAATTTTAAAACTTTATCCTATTACAGATGACAAAAGTTTTAAACTGTTAAACAGTGAAGATCCTGAACCAACAAGTGCAAGCGGACTATGGGACAAACGCTTATTAACTTATGCAGAGTTAACATATCAAGATCTTAGACAGGTAGCCGTTGGTTACAACTATCTAGTAGCCAGTGATAGCACACAGGAAGGGTTGTGGACAATTTACACAGTTATTGCTGGACCTAAAACACAACTTGCAAGAGTACAAAACTATGATACAAAACTATACTGGAGTTATGTTGACTGGAATGGTGCTAATGCTGACAAGTCAACTTATAGTAGTGCAAATGCTAGTGCATATGAAGTGAAAGTATATAGTAATTTACTAGCACTTGAAAATGTAACAGACGGTCAATGGGCAACTGTAGAAGCAAACAGTTTTGGCAAGCGAGAAGTTTATCAGTATAGCACAACAACCACGGAATGGACAAGAGTTTTCTTACAAGACGGAACTATAGCGGTAGATCAAACTGTTTGGGACTATTCAGTTGGGAACTACGGATTTGATTTAGAAGCCTTTGACGCACAACGATTTGCACAGGCTCCTGATGTAGAAACAAGACAAATACTTAAAGCACTTAACGAAGAAATATTTATAAATGAATTAAAAATTTTCAGAAACGAACTTTTATTATTGACATTTGAATTTATAATGAGCGAGCAACCAGCTCCGGATTGGTTAATAAAAACATCACTAATAGATGTAAATCATAAGATACGTGACCTTATTGAGTATCCGATTTTTAGAAGAGATAATCAAGATTTTGTTAGTCAATATATACAAGAAGTTAAGCCGTATCATGTGCAAGTAAGAGAATTTAATTTACGTTATGAAGGCGAAGACACGTATAACGGTAGTATTACAGATTTTGATTTACCAGCATACTATGATGCGAGGCTTAATCAATTTGTTTCGCCGATACTTGATGATACGGAATTTCCAAAATCATTGAGTGCCGTGCGTAGCACCTCAAGTATATGGGCTACATTTCCTTGGAGTCAATGGTACAATAATTATAAACTAGCAATTAAAAGTGTTACTGTTATTAAAGGTGGATCTGGATACACAATCCCACCGCAGGTTGTCGTCACTGGTGATGCAATTACACAAGCAACAATGACTGCGACTGTAAATACTGCTGGTATTGTTACTGGTATAAGCGTAATTACTTTAGGAAGCGGTTACACTACTACTCCGACACTAACAATATCTGGTGGTAACGGGACAGGAGCAACTGCTGTTGTTGTGTTAGAGCCGCAACAGGTACGTGACTTTACAACAACTGTAAAGTATGATAGAATAACATATACAAGTCAAGTGAAAGATTGGACTGCTAATACTGCATTTACTGCTGGAGAACTAGTTAGATTTCCAGTGCCAAAAGTTGGTGTAATAAATGTGAGCTTACCGGTAGTATATAAGGTTACTGTAAATTTTACAAGCGGTACTACCTTTGACCCTGACAATTATACTAAAGTTGATCAATCAATACTTGATGGGGCTGATAGAACAATAGGATTGTATACTCCAGAACCAAATGAGCCAGGACGTGAACTTGCACAGGTAATGACAGGCATAGACTATCCTGGAGTACAAGTTGATGCACCGGACTTTAACGAGAACACTGGCTTTGACATTGGAAACTTTGATACTACACCGTTTGATAATATAGACTTTGGTCCTGAAGGATTACCAACTTATGATCCTGCTATACTTGATGTAATATATGAAAGCTCATTTACCGACACATATTTAGGCACACGTTCAACAGACATCAATGTAGTTGGTGGTGCCTTTATTGACACATATAGTTCGCATGCTCCGGAAGAACTAGTTCCTGGTAGTGAGTTTGACACACTTGATTTAAAAGTTTTTACTCGTCCGGGTAGCGATTGGAATGCAGACGGACACGGTTTTAACATAGCAACAATTAACGTTGTATTTGCAGGGACTGGTACAACACTAGATTTTACCAGTGCAATATTACATCCAGTTGGAATCGAAGTGATTGATATTACAAGTGGGCAAAGTATTGTAAACACTGCCTATACAATTAATTGGGTAACAAAAGTTGTAACACTTGGTGCAACGATGCCATCAGGTGTTGGAGACAACATAGCAATAAAAGTATACGGCTTAGGTGGTGGTTCACAGATATACAAAGAAAGTATTGTCGGAACAGGAATTGTTGACAATGTAGCAACAATTCCTGTTGTGTTCACACAGATTAATCAAATGGTCATATTTGTAAACGGTATAGTAATTACTGATTACGCATTTGCCGCTGACACTAGTTTATTAAAAACAGAGATTACATTCACAGACACTTATGGTGCAGGCGACTGGATCACTTTTGGAGTACTAGGTACAACAACACCAACACAGTATTCATGGAGTACTCCTTTAGTACAGTATATGACATACGATGGATCTAGTCTGTTGAATCAGCTTACAAATAATTTAGGTGGCACAAACGAAGCAAATTTAATAGTACAACGAGAAGGTCTAAGACTTCGTCCGCCAGAAGGTATTGAATACACAGGCGATGGCTCAAGTGCTGGTCCTTACTATGTAAGTACAACTGGAATTAGCAACCAAGCGTTGATATCAGACAATGATATGTTAGTATATGTTGATAATGTTAAACAAAATCTTGCAGTAGATTATAATCTAAGTACATGGGATGGTTCAAGTGATCGTTTCATAGAATTTACAACTGGAAGTATGCCTCCTGCTAACTCAGACATAAAGATTTTTACAACAACTGAGGCAGACTATATACTGCTTGGTGATCAAATTGACTTACGTGTAAGTGCAGCCGCAAACGCTCAGTTTGCAGTTTACACCTACAATGATACTGCACAACAAAATATTCTTACAAAAGTATTTGTTGGTCCAACTTCTACTGGAGTCACAACTGGAGACGGATACGACGAAGTACCATATGATAGTGCGGCTTTTGACAGAACAATTGGAACAACAATAGATACTAACAACTTTGCACTAGGAAGATTAGTTTCAAGTCCTGAAAGATTAATTGTTACCTTAAACGGAGCATTCATTAGTACGGCTGAATACGATCTTACAACTGATGCACTTAATAAAACAACTCTAGTATTAGACAGAAATGTTATTAATGCTGCAGATGTATTAGTAGTAACACTTTTTACTAATACAGTGGTACCTAATAGTCTTAACTTTAGAATATTTCAAGACATGCTTGGTAACCAAAAATTATTAAGACTAAACAGTAAAAACACAACTCAGCTTACACAGGAACTAGCAATAGATGATGCTGAAATAAATGTACTAGATGCGTCAAAACTAAGTGAGCCAAACTTAGACAGTAATATCTTTGGACAACTAATAGTTGGAGCAGAAAGAATAACATATAGAATTAGAGACCTATCTAATAACACAGTAAGTGACTTGCGTAGAGGTACTGCAGGAACCGGCGTGTATGTACACGCAATAGGCGAAAGTGTAAGTGATGTTGGACCCGGTGAACAACTTCCTACAACTTATCAGCAGAATACAACAACAGATAAAACAAACTTTGGTGACGGAACTACTACAAGATTTACAACTTCGATAATAGTACCAACAGGTATTGATAGCACAGAACTTGCAGATTCAATAACAGTAACAGTTGCTGGTACAGTACTTGTTCCAGATACAGATTATACAATAACAGCAACTGACACAACGTTTACAGAAGTAACCCTTGTGACTGCACCACTTGCTAATGTTGAAGTTTGGTTTAGCCAAGTTACTGCTAATATAATGTATGCACAAGGTACGAATACTGCAAGTAATGGAATAGCATTGCAAGATCAAACAACTTCAGCAGTAGTATTTCTTAAGAGTTAAAACCATGGTTGTTGAGTAAGGTAAATACAGTATGGAACAAGAAACAAACAATGAGGCCATAGTGGATCAAGAAGAAGAAAAACGTCCCAATGAAAGCGGTCAACTTGCTATCAGTGGACATATCAAGATATTTGATCCCAATAGTGGTGAAGTCATTGTAGATAAGCGTAACGCTATTCACTATGAAAATATAAGTCAGAGTATAGCAAACAGTCTAGCAAATAAAAATATTGGACAGATTTATAGCATGGCATTTGGAAACGGCGGCAGTAGTGTTGACCCAACTGGAGTAATTACATACTTGCCACCAAATACAACTGGACAGAATGCTAACTTGTATAATCCAACTTATGCAAAAGTTGTAGATGATAACAGTGCAAGTAACACTGATACCAGTAGAAATAATCTTACTATCACCCATACAACGGGTAAAGTATATTCAGATATACTTGTAAGTTGTTTGTTAGATTACGGCGAGCCTTCAGGACAACAGGCTTTTGATAATTCAACAGATTTTAACGGCGATTATGTATTTGACGAACTAGGATTAAAAACTTGGAACGGAAGTGCAACAGACCTTAGATTGATAACACATGTTATCTTTCATCCTGTTCAAAAATCACTGAACAGACAGATACAAATTGATTATACAGTTCGTATACAAACATTAACTAATCTTAGTGCAACATAAATACACTTAGAAAACGGAGTAAAACAAAATGTCATATACCATTAACCTAACAGATGGTACAATTTTTGCAGTAGTTGCGGATGGTACTATCAACAATGATTCAAGCCAAACGCTAGTTGGAAAAAACTACGCTGGTTACGGTGAGTTCTTAGATGAGAACTTTATTCGTTTATTAGAAAACGCTGCAAACACAACTGCACCAGGTGCCCCGTTAACAGGTCAACTTTGGTACGATAAAACAAATAACGTAATGAAAGTGTACAACGGTACAACTTTTAAAGTTATTTCAGCAGCCACCGCTACAGCATCGCAACCAAGTTCAAACATTGCTGGTGACTTATGGTTTGATACTACTAACGATCAACTTAAAGTATACAATGGTACGGCATTTATTACTATTGGTCCTAGTTTTACATCAGGTGAAGGAACATCAGGTGCTATTGTAACAACTATAACAGACAATGGTGCAAGTGATCACGTTGTAGTACAAATGTTTGTAAACAATGTTATTGTTTCGATATTCTCAAAAGATGCAACGTTTACTCCAGCATCAGCAATATCAGGCTTTGCAACTATTGGTCCTGGTTTGAATATGAGTACTACAGTATCTAATGCAGTGTTTAACGGAACCGCAACAAACGCCGACACACTAGATACACTTAACTCCACATCTTTTATGAGATCAGATGCAGCCACTAGTAACAATACAAGTATTAGTGTTCTTGCAGATACCGGATTATTTGTTGGTGCAGACAGTGATGCAAAATTATCTGTAAGCGGAACAAGTATTACACTAGCTAACCAAACACAAGATGGTGATCAAATTTTTACAGTAAACGATGGTGGTGTAACTACAACAGTGATACAAATTGACGGAGCAAATTCAACTGTCGGTGTTAGAGAATTAAGAAATTTACAAGCAGACGGTATTGGAAATATCGGAACATCAACAACTGCTTTTAACACAGTACATGCTAAGGCAACATCAGCACAATACGCTGATATGGCTGAGCGTTTTCATGCAGATACAGAATACGCTCCAGGTACTATTGTTGAGTTAGGTGGAACGGAAGAAATTACACTTTGCGTAGAAGATTTAAGTGCTAAAGTATTTGGTGTTGTGTCAACACAACCAGCATATTTAATGAACGGTAACGCAGGAACAGATGCTACACATCCTCCGATAGCAATGAGCGGAAGAGTTCCAGTTACCGTAATGGGATTTGTTACTAAAGGTGACAGATTAGTGAGCGCCGGAAACGGATTGGCAAGGGCAGGAAACTTAGATGAGATTACAAGTTTCAACGTAATTGGACGTGCTCTACAAAGCAAAACAGATCAAGAAATTGGTACTATAGAGGCGATTGTAAAGATAACATCATAACTATAAATACTAATAAGAAGGAACTAATAATCCAGCTATTGCAAACTAATGTGACGTGGTCGAAAGAACACTAAAGTTTCAGAAACTGACTCTAACAGAGGACGCCACAAGCAATAGCGTAGAAATACTAATACAAAGGAAAAGAAAATAAAATGACATATGGAACAGGATCAACTATTATAGATGACGACTATAATATTTTTGGCACAGGAAATGCAGCCGGTACAGGCGACAACTCCGTTGCAAATATAAACACAGTTTGGGGTACTGGTACTACCGATAAAGGTTACGGTCAATCAGGTACAGTAACTGCCGTTGCTGCAGGTGATACAGTAGCAGCAACAAGTTGGGCTACATTATTTACTAGAATGACATCAATCGCAAGTCATCAAGGTACAAGTATTACAGGAATTTCAAACCCATCAGCAGGAGATACAATTACAGCTGCTTCTGCTTTGTCTACAAATATCACATCAATAAACACTAACAGAAATAATGCAACCGCAAATGGAAGTGATAGTACAGTTACTACTACATCAACTGCTAGTTGGAATAACAGTTCAGTGGTAACAAAGACATATACATTTGCAAGTGCAGATCAATTGAGATACTTTTTTAACGCTGGTGGACATATCCGTATGAGTTGGAGTAGATCAGGTGGTACTGCAAGTGATCAGAACACAATATGGGCAAACCTACTAACTGCATGTGGAACACTAGTGCTAACAGGTGCAGCCGCATCAAAAACTATAGCAAGTGTTGCATACACTGGACTAACAAAAATTGGTGGTTCAGGAACACCAAGTACGCTTACAACAACTGAAGGTGCATATGCACTAGACGGTACTCCAAGTTTAAACTTTAGTCAAGTACCGAGTGCACCATACGGATCAAACAAAGTTGACGTTTCATACAGTATATCAGGTTCAGTAATAACAATTTTAGCAGATTTATCAGATGACTATGCTCCACCAGATCCTGGATCACCAGACAACGTTGATGGAACATTAAGTTGTGTATCAACAATACGTCCGCCAAGTACAACATATCTAACGGCTAGTTGGGGTACGGTTACACAGAACTCACCAAGTTGGGTACAAACATAATAATTAACTAACAAATATTACAAACCCTAGTTTTTATTAACTAGGGTTTTTTTGTGACTAAGTAGTTTTATGGAACAATTAGTAAAAAAAATACGTACTAGATTTGATCATCAACAAGCAAGAGTTGTACTGAAAGAGACTTATCAGGCAAAAATGTTATTTGCCTTCAACGGTGGCATGTGGCGTGCCGGTCCTGAATTGATATCATTATGTAATATCTGTGATACGCAAGTTGTATTAGAAGATATCTACAACACTCCGGTGCAGGTTAACACGGTTGAACTACAAACACAAGCCATGCAACTATGGCAAGAGCAGATGAATGCATGGAACACTGAATACCAAGAAATGTCAAAGAACAGATGACCGTAGGCGCATTACTTTACGCATTTGATAGTGATATAAAATATACTAAAATTGCTATTGAATGTGCTACAAGAATAAAAAAATATCTTGATCTACCAGTTACTTTAGTAACAGACATTAATCTAGAGAATAGTGTTTTTGATACAGAAATTATTGTATCAAAACCTACTGATACAAACTATAAACACTGGCAAGATACAGATACAACTACCACATGGTATAATGCAGGTAGAAGTAGAGCAATAGATCTAACTCCATATGATAAAACACTATTAATAGATATCGACTACATGATTAATAGTAATGTTATTAACCAATTACTAGAATCTACACAACCTTTTTTGGCACACAAAACAGTTCAACCGATAGAAAAAAGCAGCACTACAATCGAGACGTTTGGACAACATAATACTACTATGTGGTGGGCAACAGTTGTAGTATTTGACAAAAGTCAGTTTAGTAAAGATGTTTTCTCTATGTGGAAAATGGTTGAACAAAATTATCAACACTATGCAAATGTGTTTGAATTTGACGCACGGAAGTTTCGTAATGACTTTGCTCTTAGTATTGCTCTGCTAGTGGCAAACGGTAACGTGTTAGCAGAACAATGTAATATTCCTTGGCCTCTTTTTAACATCGATCCAAGAATAAAAGTATCACTGGATAACGACAAATGGTGGATACAATATGAAGATAATAAATTTTATACACGCAACCAAGACTTGCATGTGATGGGTAAAAGTTACTTGGAGAAATTGTATGAAGTATGAAGCAGATAAAGGATACTTAATCATTGGCTCAGAAGAATACCTTAGTTGTGCAGAAACTCTTGCTAAAAGTCTACGATACTGGCATCCAGATGTAAACATATGTTTAGTTACTGATTGTGATTATACTAACCCATTATTCAATTTTATAAAAAAGTTTCCATGGGGAAATACTGGAGGGTGGAGTACAGATTGGCAAGTATATTATGCAAGTCCTTTTCATGAAACAATAAAGTTAGAAGCAGATATGGTACTAAGTGGACCAATTGATCATTGGTGGACGCATTATCGCAGATATCCAGTTTGGATAAGTACCGGTTGTAGAAATCAGTTCAATAAAGTAGCCAACACAAGAAGATATAGAAAAATATTTGATAAGAATAATTTACCAGACACCTATAATGCAATTACATATTGGCGTGTGAGCCAACAAGCACAGGAGTTTTTTAAGAATGTCCGTACATGCTTTGAAAACTGGGATAAAATAAAGACTGGGTTACAAGGTGCACAGGACGAGGTAGCCAACACAGATTTAATTTATGCACTTAATTCTGATAATTTTATTACGCCTGGGTACGGTCCGCAAATAGTACATTGCAAACAAAATGTTCTTGGCACAATCACAGAAGATTGGAGCAAAGAGTTAATTTGGGAAATTGACAATGGTGTATTACGTATAAATGGGTATAATCAGACAGGGTTAGTGCATTACCATGTAAAGCAATTAGCAGAAGAATTTAGTGAATACTATGATTGATGCAAAAAAGTTCAATAAAATATTTGATAGCAAAATAAAAACAACAAAAAATAAGGTTGACAAAGTATATAGATTGTACTATAATAAAGATACAAAGAAACCTATTACCTACTCGATGGGTAAGTTAGAAGGCGACTTTATTACAGTTACAAAAGATCAGTATGCACAAAGCAGGTATGATATTATTATAAACAATGAACGTATAGAGAACATTCAATCTATACAATATGTCAGAAAACTAGTACCAAATGCAAACGGTATTTCATGTCATCATTCAAATGTGCTAATTGTGGATAAAAGTAGCAACTCTAAGTGGAAAGTAAAAACAATCATATCCTCGTAAATATAGTTTTAGGAAAAGGAACTATTATGAAATATATTACTATAATACTGTGTAGTCTATTTGCATTTACTACACAAGCACAAACACCTCCGCCAACTGACGGCAAACCTACCCAACTTTTACTTAACATGCAGGTACCGTGTAATGAAAACGGTGTTAGGTATCTTTCAGATACAGTTAACAAACATGGTGAACAAGAATTTGCATCTGGAGTATTCCAGATTAAACCATTAATGAAACCAGATATGGTTACAGTGGATTTATTAATGTATGTAAATCCTAAAACAAGAACTTTTACAATTTTTAGTTATCAAAAAGTTGGTGACTATAATGTTGCATGCCTAATTGCAGGCGGCAACGACTTCAGCCCATTTAAAGGAGACTATCGTAAAGATGATTGATGTTGCTGATCTAGACTGTATATACTTGAGCTATGACGAGCCACAAAAAGAAGAGTTCTGGGTAAAGATACGCAACATGGTTCCATGGGCAAAACGTGTTGATGGTGTACAAGGTTCTGATGCAGCACATAAAGCGGCTGCAGAAGTCAGTGACACTGAACGTTTTATACTAATTGACGGCGACAATTTGCCACAAGAAAGTTTTTTTAACGAAACAATTGAATACAAAGATGATCAATATGAGCAGGCAGTGTATCGTTGGAGAGCAAGGAACAACATTAACGGACTGATGTATGGCAATGGCGGAATCAGTAGTTGGACTAAGACATTTGTACAGAATATGCGTACACATGAAGCAAGCGAAGGTGCTGATGACACTGATGTAGAATTTTGCTTTGACGATCTCTACTGGCCAATGTACAACTGCTACTCAACAACATATCCAGATGGCAGTGAAAAGCATGCGTTCCGTGCTGGTTTTCGAGAAGGTGTTAAAATGTGTTTAGACAGAGGTAGCAAACCTTCGGCTGCAGAGTTTAGAGAACGTGTACACAACAGAAACTTAGATCATTTAACTATATGGCACAATGTAGGTGCAGATACAGAACATGGCTTATGGGCTATTGCTGGTGCAAGACTGGGTACATGGAAAACAATGTTAAGCAATTGGGACTATAAAGAAGTACAAGACTTTGTTGTACTAGATGCAATGTGGGATGATGTAAAACATCTTACCCCTGGAGAATTAGTACAATTAAAGATGGATGACCTAGCAAGACAACTAGCACTTCCAATGAACATATATACTCCCGTTCAAAGCAAGTTTTTTAAACACCACTATCGCAGTAACTGGCACAACAAAGATATTATGACACGCGAAATTGATATAATTAAACAGCAGGAGGGATGGTAGAATGATAGAACCAATCAAGTTAAATTATGATTTTGATCTCTTTACAGGCGCTGATTACAGTGTTCATAGTGGCAGTTGTATAAGCCATCAAGTACATGAGCTAACTGACATACACGAAAAGTTTGGAGGCTTTCCTGACAGCTATGATTTAGGAAATACACTTATAAGACAACTATGGTGGACCAAAGAACAAATAGACTTTCAAGAACTAGGAGATCAACTAGGTATTGAAGTTGTTACGGTAAGCAGTATACTTCAACCGCCGGGTAACATGATACCTGTACACAGAGATACATTCTTTCAGATTAAAAAGGCACATCCAGATGATACTAGACTTAAAGTAAGAGCAAATATGTACTTACAAGACTGGAGTGTAGGCGAAATTATACAATACGAAAAAGATAAAGAATGGCACAATTCAACACACTGGAAAGCTGGTGAAGGCTGGATATGGGATAGCAGTCATCTACATCTTAGTGCCAATGCTGGTATGAGAAACAAGTACACATTACAAGTAAGCGGTTTTTCCATCGGATGATAAAAGTTCTGGTTATTAGTAG
>Ga0209535_1002300_pt1 | contig 12459 bp, 24 predicted proteins | sample LinPmetageLP28_FD_184041 | JGI IMG/M metagenome (GOLD analysis project Ga0209535, IMG submission 184041) | Marine viral communities from the Pacific Ocean - LP-28 (SPAdes) (version 2) | ecosystem: Environmental > Aquatic > Marine > Oceanic | place: Pacific Ocean | collected 2009-08-22
CTTGTCTTTTTTCTTATGACCAACCCACTGATGGAACTGTGTTCCCATACCAGGACTTACTGTGCATAACAACTGCCATACAAGTTTAGGATGCTTTGCTAGTTCAAAGTAAGTGCAGTTTACACGTTGGTTGCCTGCCATCAAGTAGTATGCTTGTAGTTCACTGCTACCTTTTACTAGACTTACATAACGGTTTAGTAAGAAAGGGGCTACTTGCTTTTGATGCTCTGGAGTAAGTCCATCATAGAATGCATAGTCTTTGCGATCAATTGCAGCAAGCACTGTGTTTAGTGGCAACTTATCAGTCAAACTTAACTCCATGTGTATCTATTACATCACTAAATGATAGCACAAACATACGGGCATCGTCAAGTGTCTTGAACTCTAGCACTATTGTATCGTCCACGCTTTCTATTCTATGATCTGTGTCTGTACGATGTTCTAGATAACGTTTTACACGATCTATTAAATTACTAGCCTTGGTTCTGTGCTTTACTGCAGTGTGAAAGTCTAACAAATGGCTAAACTCAAACAATCTATAGTCTGTGCGTGTTATTCTACCTGGAGTAGTCATACCAGGACGATATGGCATATTACCACGCTTTGTCAATGCTTACAATCTCGTTTTGCTTGTTGATCTCTTTTGCGCAGAACACACAACGAGGATTTTCTACGCCTGTTTCAATTGGAATTGCAAGGATTTGTCCCTGTTTAAGTTTAGGAAAAAACCATTTAACATCGCTGTAAATGTCTACAATATTCACTGGCAAGTAGTTGTGTCTAAAGTCTCCCAGTGGATTAAACACAAATGCATCAAAGCCGCGATCATTTAGACTGCTAAAGTTAAGCATCTCTAGATCACCGATGTCTCTGTCACCAATAAGGATTTTCCAATCCACGGGCATACGAATCATATTACCGCCAACATCTAACACCACTGCTGGGCTGTTAAAACTTTCTAGAAAGATCAAGGGAATGAAAAAGTAATCTGGATCTTGTGGATTACTATTGTCCAGTATTGCAAAACGAAGATCATCTACTTCGTCTGGTATGTCATTCATCTCATACGCAGTATTTTCCAGTGTTAAAATTCTCATAGTGTAATGTAATCCTTTTTTGAATCTTGTCTGTCCAGATCTAAGGTAATGCAATGAATGCCGCCATCCCAAAAGAATCTATGCCTCCACGGAGTGATGTGCGGAGTTATACCGTAACGCAATAGTGTACGAAACGCAGTTTCATTATATCCACTCATTATAACATTTTTTTCGTCCACACTCAATATGTTTACATCAAATACAGTTTCTTCTACATACCCAACCCAGTCACTTAACCAATGTTCTACAAGTTCAACTAGTTCATCATCTTCACTGGCATCAGGTAACCACCATTTTCCGCCGTTTTTCATTTTCAAAACACGCCAATCATGAACCTTTGCAAAACTTGTATTACCTAAATAACAAACTTCCCAATCAGGATATAGTTTATTATATTCAACTTCAAAGTCTTTAATACTTAAAATAAGACCAGGACACGGTATACTCATTGCGCCGTCTATGTGACCATCACTTTCAGCAGTGTGTATTTTATAGTCAGGAAAACAATCAATGATAGGTTGTTCGTCAACGTCGGCGCTAGTTCCTATGATAAGTGTATCACCTAGTCTGTATATCCCATTTGGTTGTACTGTTTGTAAAACTGGATTACTGATAACTTGATTGCCTTGTGCCGCTACATGTTTTTCCACAACTTCATAAGGATCATTCTTTATATTAAACTTTTCTACGTTTGTATTTCCAGCCCAATCTCTGAGACTGCTTGATTTAGCAATATGCTGTTGACTATCCCATCTATAAAGTTTTTCTCCTATCATGCACAGGCTATCTCTAGGAGTCATACTAAAAGGGCCTGGTATTCTGTCAGCGCCTGTTACTGTATAATCAGGATTGCTAGGACGTAGTACTTCAACTCCAAACCTTGTTAACAAGTTACATAAACTAAGATAATCTTCTTCAGTCTCTTGTGCTATCTGTTCAAACTTATTACGCAGTCGTGGATTTTTAATCCATGAATAAAAATTAGGACTATAACTGCGTCCAACAACGCATGCCTTTAATTTTCCAAAATGCGTATAACTTGAATACATTAATACACTTCTACAATTTTGTCGGCAATCCCATACTTCTTTGCTTCCTCTGCACTTAGCCAAACATCTTCTGCAGGAAGTAGTACTTCACGAATCTTCTTTTCTGTTAAGCCAGTACATTTTTTGTAGTGTTCTAGCATACGCTCACTGCTAAGTTCAAACTCGCGCATTGTAGCAAACAGTTCGTGTTCTTTGCCACGTGATCCCCAACTGTATTGATGGCTAAGGATACTTGTGTTTGGTGTAATTACACGGCGACCTTTTGTGCCAGCCATGAACGTCAGGATACCACAACTTGCAATAAGCCCTAGTCCAACAGTACGAATAGGAATCTTACTGCCTTTCATGGTATCAATAAGTGCAAATGCTGCATGCACACTGCCGCCTGGGCTGTTAATAATAAGCGTAAGTTCTTTAGGACGTTGACTTGCTGGCAACATATTCTGTTCAATAATCCAGGTAACAAAAGGCGCAGTGCTTTTATTATTAAATTGCTCATAGAAATAAGCAACTCCACTGTTATACATAGTTTCGCCTAGTTTTGGCTTTTCCATCTTTTCACTCATACTAATTCCAATCTGCTTTCTCTACCGTAAACGGATAGTTTGCTTCTTTATAAAATGCTTTTCTTTTTGTTAAATGTCTTTTAGCGTACTTTGCTGTACTGGTTATATCCCAGATTTGTACGAAGTCTTTGTCTTCCGCTTTGCGAATGCCGCGACCAATGCTTTGTATAACTCTAACAAAACTTTTACCGGGCTCAACAAGCACAAGATTAAAGATACGAGGAATATTGATACCCACCGCTGCAACTCCATAAGTGGCGATGATGACCTTGCCTGTAGCAGTTGATACCTCGTCATATTCTGTTTTTCTGTCTGCACCTTTTGTACTTCCTGATACGAACACACTGTCTGGGATACGACTTGCTAGTTCATTGCCTGCTGCAATTCGATCCACTAGTATAAGTGTGTTACCTGTGTCCTTGATACTATCGCATAGTCCTGAGATATAATCAAGTCTGCCTTTATCTTCTAGTAAGTATTTAAGCTCACTTTGATAATTTGTATGCACAACGGTGTCAATCATTTGCACAACATTCACATGACACTGTGCAAGCACACCTTTGTCTTGTAGTTCTTTTGCACTAATCTGATTTATCACAGGACCAAGGCTACACACAATGCCCACGCTTTCAAACTTCTCTTTAGGTACTGTGCCTGTTAGTCCCCAACGTATGGGTATATGGCTCATTACGCCCGTTAGCAGGGCCGTTAGTGCGTCTGCTTTAGCCATATGCACCTCATCCACCATAATACACACTACATCCTCAAGGAACTCGCCAATGCTTATAGGTGCAACTGCATTCTTTGTGTTCTTTAGAAGTATGTTTAGACTTTGCCAAGTACATATAGTATGTGTTCTACCGAACTCTTTACGGTCACCGTAGTACACACCAACGTCCAAGCCCATGTTAACATAGTCTTCTTCTGTTTGTGTAACCAAACTTTTGTTTGGAACAATAACTACACTGCGCCCATAGTTCTCAACACTCTTACTCAGTGCTGCGGTCATCAGTGTTTTACCTGCGCCTGTTGCAATTTCTTGCAGGCTTTGTGGATTAGTTAAGAATGCATTGATTGTTTCAACTTGATAGTCACGCAACTTGATAGGCGTGCCTGCAACAGGATGTCCTTCGGGCCAAAGTGTATCTGCAAATGTATCTTCAGTTACAGGCTCTAGTACAAAATCTGTTTCGTACTCCCGCATGTCATTTAGTGTTATGTCATAGCCGCGCTCTACTAACACAGGCAAGATGTCTGGTAGTAGATTGATATAAGTGCTACCGCCTAGTTGAAAGAATGCTTTTTTACCGTCCCAGCGTCCTAGTTTAACAGCGGGCAAGTAACGTGCATAAGGAATCTCATACTTGAACATGTTGGATAACTTCTTACGAGTATCCAAGTCCAATCCTTCGATTTTACAGTTTACTTCGTCTTTAACGTGTAGTATTGCAGGCTTCATAAATTTTTTCCGCTATCTGTTTGTGACCTTGTTCTAGTGGATGACCGCCAGATCCATGCGGTGTATTGTGTGCCCATTCGACCATACCATCATTGGGCCAACCCACAAACTTAGTATCGTCAATAAGATCGTAATACCCTTGATTATCTTTGTAGTATTTGCCAAATCTATGCTGATTATCAAACGCATTGCACATTATATACTCTATACCGTGATTTTGCAAGAAACTTTGCAGCAGAACAACTTGTCTTAACCAACGCCTATACTCATGTTCAGCATTGTTATTAATAGTAATATATTTAATAGGTTCTTTGCGATATTCTAACACAGGATCTTGATCAAAAACGCGACTGTTACATCCGGGCCATATGTCATACACACCCCATTCATCAGCATGCTCTTGTCTGCCGCAACTTGTCCACGCAATTACTACTAATTCTGGTTTGTGCTTTGCAACTGCTTTAATAGTCTGCTTTACAATAAACTCATTACCAACACCAGGAGTACCGTGATTAACCAAACGGTAACCAAGACGTTCAGCAAGTAACACAGGCCATGCTTGCGTTGCCGGATCAGGTAGTTCCTGACCGTATGTAAAACTATCACCAATTGCATAAATTAATTTGCGAGGTTTATTGTAGTATGTGTGATAAAGTTTTTCTTGAATTTCTCTGTACTCTTTGATACTAGCATTAACTTCATTTACTGGTTCCATACCAAAGTAGTCAGCAAGTTGCTTATTTAAATCTACATCATTTAATCCTAGTATAGTTTTTAATTCAATTACTAGCTCAAAACTATCCCAATCTTGTTCCTGTACCCAGTTATTTACATTCATGCTATATATATTGTACCATTCTTCGTAAGGCATATCATGTACAGATTTATATGGTAATAAAGAACTATATTCGTTCTGAGCATCAGTCCAATTTTTTTCTAGCCATGGCTTTGTGGCTTTTTCATACTCCATTTTTATTATTAAATCAATATCGTCATTATCATAACGTATTGCTATTATTTTTGTATCTTTTGGTATCAGTTCAATGTTATGATAATGATCTATTTTATAATCACCGTGACTGTCACCAGTATGCGTGTTTACAACAGGCAAGTTGCTACCTAATAGATAATATGCAAAGAGTTTTTTAACAAAACTTCCGCAAGTACCGCCTAAAAAATAAAATACATAATTATTCATTATTCTCTATTATAGCATAAAGTGAACGGGTAGTCTATTTCTAAACTACCCGTTCTGAACCGCGATTGGAGGAGAGAGGAGAGAGGAGCCGCGGTTCAATTCGTCAAATTTTTAACAACCGTTTTTACAAACGTTTCATACAAGTGCTTTCTGCAAGAGCACGCCAGTTGTGAGGACTAATTTTCATAAGGTCAGCAACTTTAAGTGCCATACGCAAACTAACTTCGCGAAACTTATTACAGTTCTCAGTCATAAAGTCTACTATCTCGGCTTCCTGTTTCATGTCCATGCTGTAGTCCTTGAACAAATCACCAACTGCCGCAATCTGTTTTACACGCAGGATCTTATCACGCATAGTGTCCAGTGTGAGATCCAAGTAGTGACAACGTGATTGCAGTGCCTCAAGATGATCTTGTAATCGCTTGCTCTTAACATTCTCAAACTTAATGTTAGTAATAAAGCAAGCACTGCCTTTAAATTCAAACTTGTCTGGGATACCTTCATTACGCAGTTTGTTAGACTCTGCGTTCCAGTATATCATACGCTTCTTGCCACTATCAAGTGCGGCTTTTAATATGTTCAGTGCGAGGTCATCCATCAATACACTGTCACAGTCATCAAACACAAGCACGTTGCCTTTGTCACTGTATTCGTATAGTTTAGCGTAAAGTCCTAGTGCAGTCATTGCACCTTTAACGACTTCGTATTTACGCCTTTGATTAGTCATATCTCCGAAAAGCGAACTCTTGTTAAGTTCTTCTTCTACACCGTAACTCTTACCAACACCCGGAGGTCCTGTAACAATTAGCGCACGGATGTCACTTGCTACAAGCGACTTAGTCATTTGATCAAGTATCTCAAAACGCTGGCTAATCTCGCCCATGCGTTCCTTGTCTTGTGCTTCTGTAAATTTAGAAGAGGCTGCAACTTCGACCTTAACGTTTTCTTGTTTGTTGAAAACATCTTGTCCGACAAAATCAAGTTGATCCTGAGTTGTTTTAATGCGAACTTTTGAAAATTCTGCACCAAACACACTTGACCCATCAACTGTGATGTATCCGCCGTTTGCGCCAAACTGGAAATTCTTAATAACAGGGAAAACAGTATTCTCTACTGCGCGGTTCCTGTACTCTCCGCTTTTTACTAGAACGTATGACATGTCTCTCTCCAAATCATTTAATTAACTTACTCTTATATAATAACACCTGTACTATATATGTCAACCTTTTTCGATGCCTAATTCCCTATAACAATACTGTACACATTTTGCTTGCGCTCTGCAATCTTCTAGTGCATTGTGTGCGGCGAAGTTCATTGCTTTACGAGGATCTTTTGGCATAAGTTGGAACAATGTTCTACTATCTCGCAGGTTCCAAAAGTTCCATGGCTTGTTATGTCCTTTGCTTTTAAGCAATGTTTCAAGTATAGTAATGTCAAAGCCATAGCCTTGAGCCCAAATAACATCTACACCAACTACCCAGCGTTGCAAGTCCCGAATAAAGTCGTCTATGCTAACACGATCTTCGTCACCTAGTGCTTCTTGCCAAATAGCCTCATCCTGCGTACCCCACCATTCAATAGTGCCCTGATCTACTGTGCGGTCAAGTGCCGTTTGCTCATCAACATCCAAGCGATGATACATCTCTGCATAAGGTTCACTGTTGCTAAGTGGATCAAACTTAATAGCACCTACTGTTAGTATAACTGCATTGACACTTGTATCCAGTGTTTCTAAGTCGATCATTCCGTGTATAGCCATTATGTGTTCCTCAAACTTCTCAATGCGCCTTCAACTCTACTAGGATATTCTCCCAGGAATGTGCCTGCTTCTAGGTCACCTTTGTTAATGTATTCTTTGTGCCAGTGTTCGATATCATCCCAGCGTTCCAGCATTGTCTTACCCATGTTATCAAAGAATACATCGCTAAAAATAGGATCGTCTTCTTTGTAATATGCATAACTAGCCATCAAGTAATATGGTACCATCATGTTTAGATTTTCCATAAACAACAATGCAGCGTCTTGATCCCAATTCTTTTTCTGTCTAGGTAATGCCATCATTTACCCCACAAGTTTAGCAGATCCATTCTAAGTTCATCAATCATTTGGTCACCAAACTGATCAAAGAAGTAATCTCTATTGTAGTTAATCAACCCTTGCAGATCCTCAAAGATTTTCTGCATCTCTACTGCACTTAGTCGTTCTTTTGTAAAGTGCCAGTTGCTATCCACCATGTCCTTCATGCGAACAACATTGTCTAGGTCGTCATATGCTTCATCAAAAATGTAGTTGTATGTGTTAAAGCCGTAGCCGCGGATTTGCTCCAGTGCATACTGATGCGCACAAACCATAAAGGGATGCCCTGCTACAATTGCATTTATTAATTTTTCAGTAATAACACCGTACTGTTCAGAATACTGTGTTTCACTAACAATCGTAAACAGTGCAGTGTTATAGTTCTTGCGCATTGCTAGTAAGTTAGCAAGATTATCATAGGTGTTATCATACTCTTCTACACTCAAATTAGGATACATTAATTGTATACCCTTTGTTTGTAAACTTACATTGCCTATCTCTAGCATGCTATCCAAGGCTGCGCGATGTGGTTTATACATACGTTGAGGGCAAACAAAGTTGTACTCAAAGTCTTTGTGTTCACGACTAAACGCTTCACGCAGTACATCTTCTGCACTTTTATAACTGCGCCAAATGTCGTGCAAGAATCCACTAAATTCTATAATTTTAAATCTATCTTTGGGCCAGTCTTTTATAATACCTTTGGGCTCAACTATGAATATAATTTGATCCATAGGAGCAAGATGTTGTTTTAAAATCTCGTAGCAATTTTCCAACTCTTGCGGATACCGTTGTCCTTGAGTAAGCCAGTCCTGCAAACACACAAAAAGTTTATGATCAGGTCCTTTGTCTTTCCAGTAACTGGGTACTGGCAAATCAACAACCCAGCCTTGATTAGTCACAGGAACTTTGAGTCCGTCTTTAATTATATCTGCGCTAGGGAAAACTTCTCTAACAACGTTTATCCAATGTTTATGCACCACTTAAACGCTCTTCTACACCTTTAATATGTTTGCATTTACGATATGCTGGACAGTCACAACTAAAACCATAATCAGTCATTTCTACACTGTAGTTGTCGCCTCTGCTACCTACAACGGGCCATTGGACACCCACGAATGGATGTCCTTTTGTGTTTACAATTTCACTTTCGTGGCTGAACATTATACAAATGTCTCAGTTGATTCGTTAACCTTGCCAAGTATCATTGACTTATCGAGGCGTGTGCGTGTTGCACCAAACGGTGTATTACCATAGTTCTGTACTTCAATAGTCTTGCGGTTAACTTTAGTTACAATACCAACCTTTTGCAATCCACCATACTCCCAAGCAATCTTGTCGCCTTTGATAATGCCAGCGCCTTTGCGCTTGCCAAGGAATGTTACATGTGAATTATACTGTGCTGCCAATACATGCATGTCCGATGTATCAGTAATCTTACGCATTGCATCTAATGCGTTCTGAAGTTCTACTGAATAGTTCATTTTATTCTCCTTTTGCTGACCAAAATTCGTTCCAAAGATTGTCTACCAATTCACACTTTTCACCGTCTGAAAAATGTGCAAGTAAATGCATATGTCCTGCTTCTTCTAACGTTTGTAGCAGATCATTTACATCATCACATTCGCCTATTACAGCGTGTGCTTCATCTATAAACACTTCTTCACACGTTAGTACAAAATCTGACATACCCATTTCCATCTCCTTAAAAACAACTTACTATTAAACATAGCACGGATAGAGAATATGTCAACCGTTTACAGGCATTTTTCCAGTGATTGAAAACATTTTTTTCATAATTACTTGGATGTCAGCCACTGTTCTAAAACGTGTTACAGTGTCACCGTTATCAGTAATGCCTGGCATAGATACCATGTTATCTTTGTAGAATACAGCAAGTTCAAACTTGTCAGTGTGGTTAACTTCGTCTACAATGCTTAGTTTGTAATCTGGACCAAAGTTAACAATCTTCTGTTTTGGCAGTGTCATCTAACCTCTCCTCAAAAGTAAGTTTAATAAGATCAAGTTCGCCATCTACGGTACGAGTTTTAACATAGCCGCCATCAACCAAGGTTTCCAAAGTGATTACAATACCTTTACCAATACCGTAACGGCTACCAATCCAAAATCCAAATACAGTGCCTATGATGTAGGCAAGACCATACCAATATACTGGTTCCATTTTTTCTCTCCATACATTTCTACAACACGAGCATTGTAGTCTGTTTCATTGTTTGCCAAATTTGCTAAATGCAGACGCCAAATACGCTTTGCATCATCATTCTTACAGTTAAGAAGCACACTGGCAATCCGTTCTGCACGTTTTTGCTGTTTATATTCACTAAAAGGTCCCATTATAGTTCCTCCAATATGCCAATACCTTCAGCGGCTGCTAACCCAAATGCTGCCAACTGAATAAAATCTCCAGCAAAGTTATCCATCATGCCACCGGCTGTAAACAAAACGTAGCAAGATGCTAGACGCAAGAGACTTTTAATCATACTCAGAACAAAATGCTTTTTACTCACATCAACTGGTTCCATCTTTATTCTCCATCATTTTAAGTACCCAATGCAGTTCTTCGGCGCATCTATTGTACCATTGTGCATCATGTGGATCATGACACTTGTTTGATTCATCTATTAACTGTTTCATACGAACTTTTATATATGCGACAGGATCTTTTGCTTTGCCTCTTCTCATACAAACAAAAACGCTAGTAGTCCTAGCCCAAGTATCCAGGGCCAAAGTTTCCAGCCCAAGCGAACACTTGCAATTACTACGGTAACAACCAGGGCAATTGAAAAACCAAATGCAAGCAAATGAATAAACACATCCAATTTGTCATAAAGCAGTTCAAATGTGCCAGCGTCTGTTAGTTTAATTTCCATTAACGTGTGCCTCCAATAGGGCAAATAGTTTTAATAATTTTAAAAGGATCGTTGCTACGAAAGATGTTGCACTGAAAACCTGTTTTGCGAGCCATGTTAATAGCCTGCTCCAAGGTCTTATATGCACCACAGGTGTAACGCTGATTAATCAAATAAACTTCATATAACATTATGCTAACTCCTTGGATAACAGTCTATGAAATGATTGTGCAAGCGGAGTAAATCCAACATTACAAACTACACTACAGTTGCCATCTGCATCTGCAATAATGTCTCCAACGCTGATGCTGGTCATCTTTTCAAGGCGTGTAATACGATCCTCAGGACCAATGTTTCCAACTTCAAACACATGATCTAGATCATCAGCAACAACTTCTGCTACCTTAGTATAACAATCATGCATTATACCAAGACGCACATCGCCGTCCAACATCGCTTCCATGCGAGCTTTGCTCTTTACATGACAATTGTGACCTTCTTTGTTGATAAGATCACTAAGGTCTTTGTCAATAACAATCTGATAAACTGAAAAAATCTGGGGCATATTTCTCTCCTCAAAAACAACTTACTATTAAACATAGCACAGATACAGATTATGTCAACCTTTTATTCGTCACTATCTGCTTTGGCAGCCTTTTCTGCTTGCTCTTTGGTTGGACGACCTGGGCCGCGCTTCCAGATGTTAGTTACTAAGCCTTCTGTGCGCTCATTAACAGGGCAAGTAGTTACTTTGCCGCCTTTAGCGAAATATTCTGCCATTGCTGCATCATATGCTGCTTGCTCTTTTTTATCCATTGCCATCATTTTTAGACTCCTATTTTAAGTAAAGTGGACCTGTCCACTGGATTTTGTAGCCACCATCTAAGATGTTGCCACGTGCTTGGTTACGAGCAGGAGCATTCCAGCCTGCTGCTTTAAGGATATCGCCTTTGCGAAACTTGTTATCTTTATCAGTGTTAACAACAAACCCCCAAACGCTTCCGCCTTCAGTAAAGATTTTAATATACTTTTTACCTTCTTTAAAGTCAATGCGTGACTTAAAACGATCAAACATGTCTTTTTGCACTTTGCTACAAGTGTCTGCACGATTTGCAGCACAAAGTCCCTGCCAGTTAGCATAATCTTTAACGATATCTTGGATCAATTTTTTAATTTCGTGTTGCATTGTTCTCTCCTCAATTTCAACTTACTATATTAATATAGCACCTATTTGAAGTCTGTCAACCTTTTTTGACCAAATAATGTATCATAAACATCAGGTTTTCCGTGAAATACAACTATACTACACGCATCTGGCACAACATCTTGTTCTTCAGGCTGTATATAGTCATCTGGATAATTTAATTCAGTGCCTCCTACCAAACTACCGCCATGCTGTATTTCCCACTTGTAACTCATAGCCCACTCTTTGGGCCACCATGCTTTATCCGTGCGCTCTTTAAGATAAGCAGTAACGTAGTCCTGATCACCTCTGTATTGGCGCATGATTTTATTTGGATTGTCTATGAAATCCGTATATAGTTTGTGATGTTTTTCGCTGTCAAAACGCATAATACTGCTATTGCTTACGGGATAATCTGGTATAAACTGCCTGTTAAAGTCCTGACAAATACAAAACTTGCCCGCTTCATAATCCCAAAACTTGTCTATGTTGTTTACAATGATAGTATCTAAATCCATATAAAACACAGGACCAGTCCACGTTTGAGGACTAAACATATAAACTTTATACCACCATAACTGTCGCGGTCCTAGCAAGTTCCAGTCTGGAAGTTTAATGATTCTTACGCCAGGTAATCCTATGTCATCTCTGTCAGTAAACACAGTTAGTCTAAAGTCAGTGCAGTTTGCATGCAGGTTTGTGTATATTTGTTTTATATGCGTTGCAGGATCAAACTTGTCACCTGCAAGCACAACTGCTACCTCTTTCATATTAATCCCAGCGTTCTATATCTTCTTCTGACAATAACTCACTCTTGCCTTTCCACACTTCAACAATATGCGCTGGCTCGTCACTGTCATTTACGCCTTGATGCCATACGCCACGTGGAATGTCCACAGGATTGGGCGGAGTTAGCATTTGTCGTCTTGCGCCGTCAGTAGGACCACTGTTGCTAGTGCTT
>Ga0209535_1002302_pt1 | contig 12444 bp, 24 predicted proteins | sample LinPmetageLP28_FD_184041 | JGI IMG/M metagenome (GOLD analysis project Ga0209535, IMG submission 184041) | Marine viral communities from the Pacific Ocean - LP-28 (SPAdes) (version 2) | ecosystem: Environmental > Aquatic > Marine > Oceanic | place: Pacific Ocean | collected 2009-08-22
CATGGAGCACATCAACAGGATATATTATTTTTGAACAAAGAATATAATCAATTAGATCAATAATGAAAGAAAATTTACTTATAGGAGCTATTAGCGGAAACTACGGTGTAGAAGATATAGAAACGTGGGTAAATACTTCTGAGTTTGGTTTTAGTAGAACCTTAATAGTCTTTAATGCTAAAGATAATAATAGTTTAATTCCTTATTTAGATTCTAAAAACATAAATTATATTCTTCCCAATCATGACTTTTGGGGTAACAGTAAAGACTTTTTTGAGCACCATACAGGTAAAATGAATTTAGAGAATAGCTTTGATCTTATTCATAATATGAGATTTATGTATATTCATAGGTATTTAAAGGAATGCCCAGAGTATAAAAAAGTATTAGTTACAGATGTTAAAGATGTTAAGTTTAATTCAAATCCTTTCGACAAACTTCCTACTGATAAATTAGTAGCTACTGGGGAAGTAATAAAGTACAAAGAAGATGATTGGAATATGGAGCATTTAATTTATAATATAGGAATATTTGGATTTGATTTTAAGGAAGAAGAGGTACTTAATGTAGGGGTGTTTGGAGGATCGGCCGAACTTGTTAGAGATATAAGTAGAGATATATTTTTACTTTCAGCTGGTAAACCTAAAGTAGCAGACCAAACTTCTTTTAATTATTTAGCTAGAACTTCTTATAAAGATAAATTTATATTTACATCATTAGAAGATAAATTAGCAGTTCATTTACAGGTTATAGTAAACGGTTCAGTAAAGTTTGATTATAATACTATACCGGATTATCCTATAGTACATCAATATGATAGAATAAGTAATGTATAGTATAATTATATCTTATAGAAACAGAGAGTCACATTTAGAGACACTTCTACCTAGGTTAGAAGAAGTGTTTAAGGATAAAGAATACGAAATTATTATAGCTGAACAAGATGATAATGATAAGTTTCAAAAAAATAGCTTATATAATCTAGCTGCTACTAGAGCTAAAGGAGATATATTTATTTTTCATGATGTAGATTATTACCCAGCTGAAAATATTTCATATGATACAGATATCGACGTTCCATTTTACCCTGTCGGTAAAGTATTATTTCTAGATAGTAATAGTCAACCTAGAAAAATAGAAGATATTCCTTCTGGTTATAGAAATTTTCATGTTACTGTAGGAGATCATTCAGGAGGAGTATTTGTTATGTCTAAAACTTTATTTTTTAATACTAATGGTTTAAACCCATTTTTTAAAGGATGGGGTAAAGAAGATGATGCTACTAGAGATAGATTAAGATTTTTAGGATATAACTGGAGGCGTAATCATGATGCTTTATTTTATGCTCTATATCATGAGGATAGTAAACCTAGTGATAACGATAGTGACTTTATTAACAACAGTAAGCTTTATATGAATCTTACCTCAGATACAAAAGTAGGTTTAAATAACGTTAACGGTAAAGTAGAAGAGTTTGATTTACCAGATCATTCTAATGTAAGATGGTTAAAAATAAAAGATTTTGAATATAAAAATTAACATTTCGCCAGGAGAGTTATTAGATAAAATTTCTATTATAGAACTTAAACTCCTTAAAATAAACGATCCAGCTAAACTTAATAATATAATGATTGAGTTTGAAGCTTTAAACCCACAAGTAGTAGAGCTATTAGAAAAATTTAAAGAACCTCTTAAAAAAAAGTATTTACATCTATCAGAGGTTAATGAAACGTTATGGGATGTTGAAGATGCTATCAGAGTTAAAGAAAAGAATAAAGAGTTTGATAGTAAATTTATAGAGCTTGCAAGATCTGTTTATAGACAAAACGATAAGAGAAGTATCATCAAGAAGTTTATAAATGAAATGACTGACTCCAATTTAATAGAAGAAAAATCATATGAAGAATACTAAAGTTCTAGTAATCACATATGGTTTCTTCGGTGATATAGCTTTCTCTTCTGCTTTAGCATCATTTTTAGCATCTGAGTATAGTCAAGTTGACTACTTGATAGGTTTTCCCCAAATGAGAAAACTTATAATGAACAATCCTTTCATTAAGAATGTATATGTTCCTAGTAGCCCTGGACCAGCTCCTACAACTAGTACTGAATTTCAACTGACTTATGATAAAGTAATACAATTAGGTCCTCTATCTTTTACTAAACCACCTGTAGTTCAATATAAACAACAAGCAGGTATAAAAGATACTAGTCCTGATTATAAATTATATACAGATAATAATTTAGATTCAGCAGTGCAGACTTTATTTACTGATTTACCAGAAGATAAAAAAGTTATTGCTGTTATGAATAATTGGAAAGAAAAAACTTTTACCTTTACTGAAGAGCAATATAATTCCGGAATAGATGTTCCGAACTTAGGTTACGGAGGTGCTCATAGAGATACAGATAAAATTATCTCGGTACTCTCAGATTATTTTACTATATTAACAGTAGGAGTAGAAGGAGGCAATCAGCAACAGACTGTTAATACTGATGATCACGATTCTAAATCTATTCTTTTTGAGACTTCAATTATGAAGTACTGTAATGCTTTCATAGGAGCTGAAGGAGGTTTATGTAATTTAGCTGCAGGTGTAGGAACTAAAACTATTATAACTGGTGATTTTGTTCATCAGCTTTATGGATGGAATGGAGTCTTAAAAAAGATTGAAGAACCTAAATTAGGTCCTAAATATTATTTTAAGGATGAAGGTCACGTTACTCTTGATCCATATTTAACAGATAATGAAGTAATAGAACAAATAAAGTTATTAGTATGAAAATAATTTATAGGATTTCTGACGCTGGTTACAATAAAGTAAAACCTGACTATGTTAATAACGAAATATGCCTTCAGAACTTTGTAGTAACTTTTAGTAATAAAGATATTCATATAATAGCTGATAATGTATCTGAAGAAACTAATCTTATGATACTAAAGTATGTTTCTGAATCTAATATAGAGCATGTAAAAGTAGGTAATGGAGCCGGTACTTTTAATTTAGCTTTAGATAAGGCACTATTATGGGAAGATGATGAAATAGTATATTTTGTAGAAAACGATTATTTACATACCCCAGATGCTAAAAATATATTAGAAGAAGGTTTCGATATCGGAGCTTCTTTCGTATCTTTATATGATCATCCTGATAAGTATCTTTCTCCTGATAGAGGAGGTAATCCTTACTGTCAAGGTGGAGCAGAAGATACTAGAGTATATTTAACTAGTAACTCTCATTGGAAAATAACTAATAGTACTACTATGACTTTTGCCGCTAAGGTTAAAACTTTGAAAGAGACTGAAAAAACTTTAAGAGAATTTACTAATGGAACTCACCCTCATGATTTCCAAATGTTTCTTAAATTAAGAGAGCAAAATCAATTATTAATAACCCCTATACCAGGTAAGTCTACTCATGGAGAAACTGCTTGGTTGTCACCCTTAATAAAATGGAATCAATATGCACAATAAAAAAATACTAATAACCGGTATAGCAGGTTTACTTGGTAGCCGTTTAGCAGAGTATATCATTGAAAAGAAACCTGGTAATAAAGTTGTCGGAATAGACGATCTATCAGGAGGATACGAAAGCAATATTCCTTGCGGAGTTAAGTTTTATAATGCTAATACTTTTGATGATAAAATTAAAGATATATTTGAACTAGAGAAACCTGATATAGTATATCATTTTGCTGCTTATGCTGCAGAAGGGTTATCTCCTTTCGTTCGTACTTTTAATTACGATAATAATTTAAAAAGTACTGCTTCTATAGTTAATGAATGTATAAAACATAGCGTAGAGAGGTTAGTATTCACTTCTACTATGGCTGTATATGGTCATGGATGGGAAGGTAAAAGACCTTTTGATGAAAGTCATACTCCTCAACCTATAGATCCATACGGTATTGCTAAGTATGCTTGCGAAATGGATATACAATGTGCTGGAGTACAGCATGGACTAGATTGGTGTATACTCAGACCTCATAACGTATATGGACGTAATCAAAATATATGGGATAAATATAGAAATGTATTAGGGATATGGATGTATCAATATATGAATAATATGCCTCTAACTATATTTGGCGACGGTAATCAAAAAAGAGCTTGGAGCTGTATTGATGATTGTTTAGAACCTATGTGGAAATCAGCATTCATACCTAAAGCATCTAAAGAGATTATTAATTTAGGAGGTATAGAGTTTACTACTATTAATCAAGCTTGCAAAGAAGTAAGAGAAGTTATAGGAGGAGGAGATATAGAGAAAATGCCTCCAATAGCATTTGAAGAAGCTAGACACGAAGTTAAAAATGCTTACCCTACCTGGAGAAAATCTGAAAAGATATTAGGGTTCGAACATACTACTTCACTTAAGGATGGTCTGACCGAAATGTGGGCTTGGGCTCAAACACAACCTAATCGAAAAAGATTCGTTTGGGAGAATTACGAATTAGAAAAAGGAATATATAGTTTTTGGAAAAATGATAAGTCTAATAATACCAACTTACCGCAACCCGAAGTATCTGGATACTTGTCTTAAATCTGCCGTAGCAGGTCAGATTAATAAGGATAAGAATGAGATAATAGTAGTTGTTGATGGCTTTGTAGAAGAAAGCAAAGAAGTTCTAGAGAAATATAAAGAAGAAATCCAAGTACTTCCTTTAGAGCATAATCAAGGAATGCAAATGGCTCTTAATTTAGGAGTTATGAATGCTACTAATGAACGAATAATGATTATTAATGATGATAATGTTCTATGTGTAGGTTGGGATTCAATATGGGCTGATATGTCTGAAGGAGAAGTAATAACTATTAATCAAATTGAACCTACAGGACCTGGTATATTTAATTTTAATGTAAAAGATCTTGGAAAGACCCCAGATGAGTTTGATTATGATGATTTTGTTCTTTATGAAACTTCCATAAGTTCTAACGAAGTATCAGAAGATGGAGGAATATTTCCTTTCGTTATGTTTAAGAAAAACTATATGATGGTAGGAGGATTTGATACTATGTACCAATCTCCTTTTATATGTGATTGGGATTTCTTTCTTAAGCTTGAATTAGCTGGCTGTACTTTTACTAGAACTCATAGTCAACATTTCTATCATTTCGGTTCTACTGCCACTAAGAACGGTAAAGAAGGAGAAGCTTTTAAAGCTACTGAAGCACCAGCTGCTGAAACTTATATTTATAAATGGGGAACACCTCCAGGTATTTATGAAAATAATTCTCATATACCTAAAGGTAAATTAATTAAAGGAATACAATTTTAAATGGAAAAGAAATACTTAATAGAATTTACTCATGCAGATGGGACTAAAGAAGAAGTAGAATTAGTTACTGATAGATTAAAATGGTCTATTGATCAGTGGTCTAGACATAGAGCTGTAGTAAGTCATAAAATTTTAGAAGAAGGAAGTTCTAACGCTAAAAATATGTTACTTGGATGATAGGAATAATAGGTCAAGGTTTTGTTGGTAATGCAGTATATCAAAAGTTTAAAAATTTCTATGAAGTTTTAACTTACGATTTAGATAAAGAAAAATCTAATTCAACTTTAGATGATTTAATATTTAGAAGTGAAACTATATTCGTATGTCTTCCAACTCCTATGAATAAGAATGGGTCTTGCGATACTACTATACTTGAACAATCTTTATCTAACATAGATCTAGTTGCAGACAATTTAGAGACTAAAAGAACTATTATAATTAAATCTACTATTCCTCCAGGAACTACAGATAAATTTAATAAACGATTTCCAGCTCTAAATATAGTATTTAATCCAGAATTTTTAACTGAAAGAAACGCTGTAAAAGACTTTGAGAATCAAAATAGAATAATAATTGGAGGACCAAGACCTGTAACTACGGAGGTTAAAACTATTTTTAGTAAAGTTTTTCCTAAATCACATATTATTAAGACTGATTCTTCTCATGCAGAAATGATAAAGTATATGACTAATACATTCTTAGCAACTAAAATATCTTTTGCTAATGAAATATATCAGCTATGTAATAAATTAAATATAGATTACGATAAGGTAGTAGAGTACGCAACTTTAGACGATAGATTAGGTGAATCACATTGGGGAGTTCCAGGTCATGATGGAGACTTGGGATTTGGTGGCCATTGTTTCCCTAAGGATTTGGCAGCGTTACTCTACTTATCTTATCAATATAATACTACTAACGGAGTACTTAAAGCTACACAAGAAACAAACGATAAAGTAAGGAGCAACAGAGATTGGGAAAAGATGAAAGGAAGAGCTGTCTCCTAGCTATTTATAATGTAGTACCTCTATACTAATAAAACTATTATGAGTGAAAAACTAAAAAAATACGTTAAAGAAATTTTAAGTGAAGCAGCAAAAATTAAATTTGCAGGGCATAACTTCATACTAAAAGTAGATACGAACGAAGATCCTCAAAAGAAAGGTGTAAAGGTTCAGTTCCTTCCAACTAAGTTCGGTACTATAACTAAAACTGAACAAAACGATATCGCTATTGAATTAGAAAAGAGATTATCTTCTGGATTAGAGCAGTTTGATATGAAAGTAGAGAGAGATAGAAACCTTAAAGATAAGACTATTATAGGATTTTTTATTTATATAGAATACTTTGATAGAATAATCAGAAAAGCTTTATCAGGTCAAAATCCTAATGCTGAATATTCTCCTAATGATGGTAACGATAATGAAGAAATATAGTGAATGGTATTATATGGACTTTATTATAAGGAAACTAGCGAACGTGTATTTAAACTAGATAACATTGTTGCTGACGATCCTGTAGACAAAATAGAAGCAGCCAATCCAATAGTTGCTAGAATAAATTTCGTTCGTAAGCTGAAAATAGCTTTTAAAGAATTTCAAAAATTATACTCTGTTAAAAGAATAGCAAACTTAGATTCTCTAGATATTAAACAGAGAGAAAATATTTTACTTGCTGCTGCTTTAGAAGAAGGAACTGTAATTGCTCCGTATGAAGATAGAAGTAAAATAAGAACACAAGAAGCTATAGAACGTAATCAAGGTTTAGCTACTGAAATAGTAAATAGAGACTTTAACCCACATATGATGTATGATCCTAAAACTGAAATAGGGACTATGGCTAATTCATATGAAGAACATTTAAGGTTAACTGCCTTAGGGTATACCCATGATAAACCAGTAGTAAAGAGGATTACAAAAGAATCTATAACTTTAGAAGTTACTCCTCAACAAACTTCAGATCCAACTAGAGAAGATTTATTAGAAGAAAAAAGATCTTCAAAAAGAAATATTAATAACACAAGATACAGAACTGAAGAGGATAATAGAAAAAGAGTTGAAGAAAAAACAAATCCCTTTTCTTCTAAAGCTAAATTTGGTCCTAGAAAAAAAATAAATCCTGTACAAAGGTCAGCAACACCTAATAAATCTATAATAACTAAAGAGGATACTGTTGTGGAAAACATAACTGAAGAAACTATTATAGAAGATCCAGGTACTATTTCTTATCCTTCTTCCGGAGGAGGTAGTTTCAGCGGAGGATCATCTGGCGGAGGTGGTGGAGGTTATTAGTTTTTTATCTGAATATTTTTTCTTATATTTACTATATGCACTATAAAAATAGAGTTAGAAGAACATTTAATAATTACTACGATCTTAGAGTTAGAATAGTAACTAAAGAAATCGATCTATCTATTATGAATAAAAGCTTATTTATTAATATTATTAAGAATCTCAAAGAGATTGAAGATAGAAGAGATTTTATGCAAGAAGAAATTGGTATGGATATGACTTCTTATGAAGATAAATTTTTTGTAGTTATAGAAGATTTATTTAAACTAAACTTTAATAAACCTTCAATAGGTATTATCCAAACTTTTTTATATGAAAGCTCTAGACCAGATGAATGGGACGGTACTATTACTTTAGAAGAAGGTAAAAAGGGTACTACAACCTATGACCTCAAAACTCCAGAGCATCTATGGAATATAGTACAAATTCTTTCTAAGGATTAGTTGCCTCCCTGAATATTTATTCCTATATTTATATTTAATTTAAAAACGGTTATATGAATACATCAGTTCAAAAAATTCAAATGCTCAAATGCCCAGCTTGTGGTGAAATGACCTTACATCCTAAAAGGAAAGAGATGGGTTATCACGTGTGTATTAATTGTTCAACAGCTAAACCAGTAGTTGGTATAACAACCGTGGAAGGTAGCGGTGATCATACATATAATGATATTATTATTATGGACCAAGATAGAGCTCAACAAATAGCTATTAAAGAAGCTGAATTAAAAGGAGGTCCAGTTCATTTAGAAGTATTAGATTTTGATACCGACGACTCTGCAGTATCTCAATCAGTTAAAGAAGCAGTTACTAACGCTCTTGATGATGAAGAAACTCCTTATAATACTTTTGACCCTAATGAGGAAAAACAAGGTATCGAGGGTATAGATTACTAATGGCTCGTCCTTCTAAAATATTAACTAAAGAAGATATAGTAAGAGCTCAAACTGTTACTAGATCTAATATGGCTGCAGCTAGATATCTACATGTATCTTATACTCATTATAAGAAGTATGCTAAGATGTATAAAAATGATGAAGGTAAGACTTTGTTAGAAGCCCATATGAATCAGTCAGGTGAAGGTATTCCTAAGTTTACTGTATCAGGTAATAAGGAAATACCTCTTATGGACTTATTAGAAGGTAAAGTCCCGATAGAGCATTTCGATCCCAGAAAGATAAAAGCTCGACTACTAAGTGAAGCTAAGTTAGTAGAGGTATGTGATAAATGTGGCTTTGCTGAACGTAGATTAGTAGATCAAAAAATACCAGTTATTCTTAATTTCAAAGATGGAAATAAAAAAAATTGGCACTTGGATAATCTGGAGTTCCTATGCTATAATTGTTCGTTTCTCTATGCAGCATCACCTATTGAAGAGAAACGTGCAGAGGCAATGGAAGATTACGTCAAAACACGTAGAGATGAACCCGATTGGGAACTAGATCAAGCTCATATAGATCATTTGAAAGATTTAGGGCTGTACGATGAAGAAAAACCTGGGGATGAATACATCTCGAGAATATAAAACTATTTATTAGCATGGCACAGAAAAAAAACAATAAATTTTCTACCTGGAAAAAACGAAAGCCATTAGAACGAAAAGTTGCAGACGATCTAGTCAAACAATCTGAGAAGAACGATAAACTTAGAGAAAAAAACATAGGTAAAGGTTTCCTAGACTTATTTTAACTAAAACTATTTTATGAAAAACTTATTATTAACTGTTATAGTGAGCTTGCTGTCTACATTTGTGATGGCGTTTACGATGTATAGTCGAGAAGAAGTAGAACCAATAGAAGAACCTCCGTCGAGGCCCTTGGCCTTAGAAAATTTAACCCCAGTAAAAATAGAAGCTCCAATAGTGGAGATCATAGTAAAAGATCACAATAGATTTTTAAAAGATATAGGATTTAGAGAATCATCTAATAATTATCATGCAGTTAATCAATTTGGGTACTTGGGTAAGTACCAATTTGGTAGAAAGACTCTTGATGGTTTAGGTTACAAAGATGTAACTAATAGAGAGTTTTTAGAGAGTCATTCTTTACAAGAAGAAGCTATGTATGCTCTACTTAATCATAATAGAAGAGTACTAAGAAGACAGATTAATAAGTATGTTGGTACTACAGTAGCAGGAGTATACATTACAGAGTCTGGATTACTAGCAGCAGCTCATTTAGCTGGTCCTGGCAATGTAAGAAAGTTTCTTAGAAAAGGATATGAATTTAAAGACGGTAACGGGACTAAAATGACATCTTACATGGTAAAATTTAGTCACTATCAGTTGGAATTCTGATTAGAAGTTCTTATATTTATAGTATATAAAAATAAAGGTTATGATAAAAATAAAAGATTTAAAAGTTGGTAATCACTTCCAGATGGAAGGGTTAGATGTTAATGGCAAACAAGTATTTGCTAATTGTACTTTACGTTCATATATAGGAATGGATAAATATGTTGTAGAGTCTGACGGTATTACGATACTGTATAAAGGTGATGATGAAGTTGTAAGTAAAGTATACAATTAAAAAGTTATGGCAGAGAAAAAAGGACTAGAAGCACAAAATCTTATTAATGAATATAATGTTGCAGGTGTATTAGAAATTTTTATGAACGATAAATGGGTTAGAGTTATTTCAAAAGACTTTAGAGCATTTAATGGACCTCGTAGAATTACTCAACCTCAATATACTGAACATAGAAATGTAAAAGTTCCTATGATGACTTATGAATATTTCGGCCCAGTTTTTACATGGGGCACTAATAACATAATAGATTATTCTGATACTGGCTCATTAGAGAAAGGTAAGGTATGGGATAAAGCTAGAAAAATATCAGAAAACCGTGGTTAAATTACATTTTAATAATCCAGAAGAATTTGAAACTCTTTTTAAATCTAGAGATGTTAGAGTAGTTAATGCTATTGTAGCTGGAATTCAAGAAGCTATGAATAATAATAATCGAACTGCTAAAATGTTTGAAGTAAGTTTCGAAGGAGCTGAAGAAGCATATGAAATAGGTCTTGCTCAGAAGCAATGGCAACATGCTCTTAAAAATAGTTTAGATTATTACCATAAACACAACTTAGTGAACGAACAAATAGATACTTGGGAGCTTTTGGAAACAGTAAAAGCTTGGTAAATTAACTTAAAAAAGAGTTGCGTTACTGAGATAAAGTTCTTATATTTATACTATATAAAAAATTAAAAGGTTATAATTATGAAAGATGTTATGTTAAGTTTCGGTAAAGGTTTAGACGGATACCTTACCAAAGATCAAATTAGAAATTCCTCTCCATTAGTATTCGCAGATGCTCCTACTAACCCAGATGTTAGTAATAAGTATCTTTTTGTTAATACTGAAACTATTATAGATGACCTAGAAAAGCTAGGTTGGCTACCAGTTCAAGCTGCTCAAAGAAAAAGTAGAAAAGAAGGTAGTACTATATTTAGTAAGCACATGGTTGCTTTCCAGAATCCTAATATTAAAATTACCTCAGAAGATGGTGATGATGCTTATCCTAGAATTTTATTAACTAATAGTCATGACGGTATGCAGGCATTTAAGTTTAGTGTTGGTATATTTAGATTGGTATGTAGTAATGGTTTAGTAGTTGCTGATGAAAAGTTTAGTGACTTTAAAATTAAACATAAAGGATACTCTTTTGCTGAGTTAAGAAATGTAGTTAAGCAAGCTGTAACTGATCTTCCTAATAGAGTTCAAGTAATGAATGATATGAAAAATAGAATCTTAACTGAAGATGAGAAAAGAAAAATGGCTTTAGATGCTATGTTGATTAGAGCTGGAGTAAAAGAGCTTCAATATGATGAAGAAACTTTAACTGATATTTTAGAACCTAAGAGAAAAGCTGATAAAGGAAATGATCTTTGGAGAGTATTTAATGTTATTCAAGAAAAGATTACTCAAGGAGACTTTCATGCTGCTCTTACTGGTGCTAAAGTTAGAAAGGTTAGAAAGATTAAGTCTTTTGAGAAAGATCTTAAAGTAAATAAAGAATTGTTTAAGTTAGCAACTGCTTTAGTATAATAATTATGAAATTAAAAGACGTACGCCCGAACAGCAGGATAGCAGTAGGGTTAATAAAAGAAGAACTTACTTTCAAATACTTAAACGGTAAGGGTAGCTACTGCACTAAAGATAATGGGGACGTAGTTAACGTCTCTGCTAACGCTGAGGTAGAAGTTATAAAGGTTTATTAATGGTAGAAGTAATTAAACATATTTTAGGAATCTGTGGGGAGCATTGGCATCCTAATTTCATAACCTTAGCCGCCGGCTCTCCAGTTTTCCTAGCAACTATCCACTATGTTAAATGTAAATGTGGTGGATGGTTTAATCATAAAAAAAATTGTAAGAAATGAATTTAAAGGAATTTTTACTTAAATGGAATGCTATTATTATAGCGCTAATTTGCCTTCTTTATTCGGTAGGCTTAGGCCTTTCCGGAAACACCGAAGAAGCTCAGTACTCTGCGCATTGGCCAGGTACTATTTTATTATTTAGTATTGCTATTAATCAAGCATTACGAAGATGAGCTCAGCATTTTTTATAGTTGGATTCTGCATTTTTTCTCTCTATATATATTTTACTTTGTGGATGATATTTGATCAAAATAAAAAACAAAGGCAAGAAGGTAACGGAAGAAAAGGGTATTACGAACGAGATTATACAAGTAGTAAAGCACCTAAGACAAAAAGAGGTAGTCAGAGTAGAAAGAAAAACTACCACTGGCACAATGAAAATTCATTTTAAGTATGTGTACCAGCGGGGCAATGTACGAGGAAGAAGATTTCTACGATAACGAATTCGAAAGATGTGTAGTAACTGGTAAACCTACTCCATACCGTAAAACTG
>Ga0209535_1002303_pt1 | contig 12433 bp, 14 predicted proteins | sample LinPmetageLP28_FD_184041 | JGI IMG/M metagenome (GOLD analysis project Ga0209535, IMG submission 184041) | Marine viral communities from the Pacific Ocean - LP-28 (SPAdes) (version 2) | ecosystem: Environmental > Aquatic > Marine > Oceanic | place: Pacific Ocean | collected 2009-08-22
ATTGCATTTAATTGTTCGTTAGAGTACATGTAGTTCCTGATTTGTTTATATATTTACAACCAGGAAAGGAGTTATACAATGTTCATAGTAATCTTTCGGTCATTAACATTCACACTGCCAATCTTAACATTAATAATATCGCCTTTTGCTATTTCTCGATTTTTAAGTTTAGATTTATGAACCAAACCACTTATTCCTTTTTCTAATTCTACAAAAGCACCGTATGAAGTTAATTTAGTTACCTTTCCTTCTGTGATCATCATAGGTTTATATTTTTCATCAGCACCATCCCATAAATCAATCTTAGGTCCTAATTGGCTTAAAATAATTTTTTTGTCCGAAATTATTTCTTTAGCCCAAAATCTTATCTCATCACCAGGTTTAATGGTTCTGTCATCTAATGCTTTTTGTGATTCTTCTGTTAATTCAGCTTTAGGTATTAATCCTGTTAAGCATTCATCAAATTCAGCAAATACACCAAACTTAGTAGTACCTGTAACAAATCCAATTTTTTCTTCTTTAATATTTTCTTGTAGATTTTCAATAGTAACAGGTATCATTGTTCTTAAATATTCCCTGTGAGATACAACAATGGTATCCTTTTCTCTAGAGAATGTAATTGGCATTACAATTATTTCTTTGCCTACCAATACACTGAAGTCATGTAATTTGTTTAAGCCTCCTAATGAACCTGGCATAAAGCATTTTATTCCTGCAACATCAACCCAATATCCCCCATGAATTAATTCTTTAACTTTAGCAGTAAAACCAACCGCGCCGTTTCCTATAGCATCTTTTATTTCTTTCATCTTAACTTCCATTAATGCATCAGAAATAGAAGCAATTACATCTCCAGTTTTTGACGTTTTAATTTTAACATCAATTTCCATACCAACTTCAAGTTGGTCTACAATATAGTCAGGTTCTTTTGCAAGTGCACAGTATGCAGTATATTTAGATTGAATATCAATTAAGGCTCGTGACTTGTCTTTAGATATAAAAGAAATTTCCCCTCTAGTAGTATAGGCTGTTTTGTCTTCTATTAACTGAGTTTTAGTTAGAGAAGCATCTGTTAACCCATACATTGATAACGTATCAGCAGTATATGGTTCATTAGACATAAGTTTGGTCCCATGTGGTACTTGTACCTTTATTGTTTTAGTATCAAATGGATCATCGCTTAGTTGTACTGTAATTTCTTGTTCAATCATTTTTTTATTTTTGAGGTTATTATAGATTATATATTACACCTGATGTATTTAATAGTTATACACAAGCTTATGTAGATTGTTTAAGATTATGTAATAATAGCTGGTGGTGATGGTGAAGAAGTTGCCCCAGTACCTGCCCCTCCTGCACTTGCAGTTAAAACCGTTTGGCCTGGTGGTAAAATTATAGTTTGTGATCTTATGTAAGCATCAATAGCAGGACCAGCAATACCTGCAAAGGTTGCGGATGCAGTGGAAATAGCCAAAGCCGATTTGTCAACACCGGCATTTGTACCAGGTTGAGCTGATATTGTAATAAAGTCATACATAGCAGCCGAGAACGCGCTAGTTAATGCAGTGTTTAAAATGGGTGGAATTAATGGCATAATTTACTAATTTAGTTTATATATTTATAAAGATTTAACTTGTTTCTTACTTAGTTGAGGTGGTCCCATTGGAGCCGTAGGTGGGCTTGTGGGTGCACCTAGATTACCAACGTGAGTATGGCTATTAAACAAAGTAGTCATTAAGTCACCTAGTACTAATGGTTCAGTTGCACCTTGCCCTAATTCTATAGAGGAGGCATGATTAACAATCATATTTGTACAATTAATTATTGCATCTTCACAATTAATTTCTGTATTTGCTCCACTATTAATTGTAACTTGAGCAGCGTGAGTAAATGTTAAATTTCCATCATTAAGCATTACAATAGTATCACCGTTTGCATTTATTATTTCAACAGAATTATCAGGTTTTATATTAACTGTCGTTGGACCTTCAGCTGTAGTATAATCCATCATTAAACCTTTTTCCTCAGTAAAGAAAACTTTAACATGTTCGCCTTCTCTTTCATTTATTACCTCAGAAACACCATCTTGTAATTCACCAGTTAAACCAAATGCAGTATCATATATTAACACATGTGAATTTTGATACGATGATTCTATCTCAGTTTTTGTTTCATCTGAAGGATAAATGTTTTCATGATAAATAGGCTGATAATAATTTCCATTGTCAAATGTTAGTCTAACAATTGATCCTAATTTAGGAATTTCAAATTTACCACTCCCAGTATTACTACCACCATACATTAGTTGGTGAGGCCTAGACCAAGGTAATGCAATAGTTGGAATCTTAAATGCACTATCAGGATCTTCAGGATCTACGCGATCATCCATTTTCCCATATACTCTAATCTTACATCGTCCTTCAAAAATATCATCATTAGTATCTTCTACAATACCTACCCACTGTGTAGTTCGTAAATCATCGGCATTAAAATTTGCTGGATTAACTTTTCCCATTAGTCAAATATATTAGTTGATTCTAAAGACGGCCCACCTGCGCCTGCAGGAAATAAAGATCCGCCTACATCATTTGCAGTTATTGGTGGCGCCGAAGCTGGTGTAGGAAATATATTAGTATCTCCTGTTAAAGTTGTCCCAGGCGAAACACCTTCTCCTAATGGATTATCACCTAAGCTAGTAATACCACCCTGGGTTGATATAGGTTGTATTGTATCACCATTTTGTAATGCTGCACCTACTGCTGCATTAGCTAATGCTTGTGGATTTTGTATAGCACTAAAAATTTCATTTCTTGCACCAAATACATTTCCTAATGTAAAACCTTGAATTGCATTTGATACGGTTCGTTGTGCTAAATTAACCGCACCTGCTGCTGCGTTGTTTAATTGATCTTTAGCAAACTTTTTAACACCACCCGTTAATCCCCCTGCCGTTTGTTTTGTCCAATCTTTAAGTGCACCATCATATCCAGAAAACTGAGATTGTTGTTCAATATTAGAATAACCAAACTTCATACTAGTTGTTGCTATAGTACCGCCAGTATTTGATACATTCTCAAAAACTTTACCAGTTGCAGCAATATCCCACATACAATCTGTAAACTTAAATCCTACTTGTGAAGTATTTTCATTTGTAAAGTTAGCAGTATCTGCACCATTATTACTAGGATTAAATGTAGTTAACCAATTTCTTACTGTTTTAAATTTTCTTATTTCTTGTATATAGACATAGCAATCAAATCTCATTAAGTTTCTTGGTAAAACAAATCTTTTATATTGTACATCATAAACTGCCATTTTATATAAACTAAATAATGCAGTTAATTTTAAATCAATAGCCTCTAAGCATCCTATTGTAATACCAGCACCAGCTGCACTACCTGTAAAAGGATCTACTTGAAATTCTGTTGCCTTTCCCCATGCTTCATCTAAACCTTCTATTGTTTGCCAATAGTATGGGCGAGTTCGATTAATTTCTTGTATACCTTGAATAAATGCCATTAAATATTTTGCGCGAGTATCTTGTCCTATTTTTTGTAAATAGCCTACTGCACTTGCAGATTTATCATAACTTGCACCAGCACTTTCCTCAGTAGTATTAGGAATACCAAAAGAGGAAGCCAAACTTCCTAAATTTCCACTACCATCAGAACCAGGTAAAGAAGTATTAGATAAACTTGGATCTCCTACACCAGCACCAGCAAATAAAGGGCTAAATGGATCAAACATTAATTGAAATCCTAAATAAGTAGGATCATCTAATGCTGTAACGCCATTACCACCACTCCCTTCTGCTGTTTGAGCATTATTAACAAATCTTTTTGCAAAATCATAACTAGCTGGAAATGTAGCACCTGGTCCTAATAAGGAACCGAATGGCCCTGCTAATTGCTGTAAGCCTTGGCTTCCACCTGGATTTGCATAATCTATTAAAGGCATAAGTTAGTTTTCTTTTTATATTTATTTAAGTAGTTGGAGTAAACTCGCGACGCTGTAATTTTAATTTCATTCTTAATGGTCCAGGTTTTGAAAATATCCACTCAACACCAGCTATTACATAAAACCCACTAAGATATTCATTCACAACACCGTTTTGCGATTGTGTGTCATTTGCGTCTGGTTCATTAGGCCTAGTCTGAGGTGCCTGTTCTCCTTCTATATTATCATTATCAGGTGCGAGTAATGTACTTTGTACAGGGTTAGCATATTCTAATATTTGACAGTATATTCTGCTATATCTTACCAAAGCAGGATTAACTGTATCTAATTCAATAATCATTCCCATTTTATTAATCTCAGTAATATTCTGATAATTAAGAACTGTACTATATTGATATTCAGGGTGAACATTATCTCCCTGTGTTCCTAAATACTTATACTTAACTTGATCATTCCTTGGCCCTTCTACTTCACCGTCTAATATCCTACCTTTAGTTGCAGGTATCATTCCAGGTGTATCATTAGTGAGAGGGTCTACAAATTCACTTACCCAAACTTTTTCATTCAAATCCCAGTATTGAGTATATCTTTTATAACCATTAGCTTTACTTATTTCTCCACTATTATTAACCATTTGGTGTTTAGAAATATATCTTGCACCACCTTGTGCTTGAATCATATTAGTCAAATAATTAGGAGTGTCACCTTGCTGACCATCAGCACCTTCTGCCCCCATAGTATCACCAGCATTCTGGCTAAACGTTTCACTGGCTTCAATTGCACCTTCTTGGCTAAATAATCGATTTATATCAACCATAGTCAAATAATAATAAGGATCTATATAAGATGTAAAAAATGTTTCATCATTTAAATAACTATTTGCTACAATATCCTGTATCCAAGTTTCTGTTGTGTCATTAGGATTAGTCCAGGTCATAGTATCGGTAGTTTCTTCTACATTAGATGCATAACCTAATTTTAATCTTTCTGCTATATTTAATAAAGCATCCCAGCTTGTTACTTCTTCTTCATATTCTACGTTCTCTGTAAAAAGCCCAGGGATAAACATTCTTCCTATTACCATATACTTATTTGCGGATTGTCCACCACCGCCACCAACAGGCTTAATATCTACTACAGAAAAGTCTATTCTTATTGGTTTAAATGTAGATTCGTCACCTTGAGATCTGATATTAACTTGTATTAAGTCTCCATCTTTTGGATAAAATCTAGCAGTAAACATTCCATCAACATCCTCAAATGTAATTTTACAAGTAGGATAAAAGGAATTATTTTGTAAAGTAAAATAATTTAATCTATCTCCTTGTACTTCATAACCATTGACACGAATTAATGGAATTACACTACTGATTTTAGATGGTTTTTCTTTAATAGTACCACCATCGGAATTATCAGTACCGCTTTCTACATCAAAAATTTCCAAGGCATCTAATTCTATTGCCGGTTCTATGATGGTTAATATATTTCTTTCAACTATACTTTCAGACATTATATAAATTAACTATTTCTTGTATTAAGGTTAGCACCTAATAATATTTTGCCTCCTTTATAAACTTTAGCATCCTGTCCTTGCTGTAACATATTTGGTGGGATAGGGGCCTGGACACCACCCTTCTTAGTTTTTGCTTTTTGTGTTAATCTTTGTAGTCTCGACTGATCTTGTTCACTTTGTCTATCAGTATTAACATACTGTGCTAATGACGGAGTTGGCCTTGATGCAGGATTAGGCCTTCTATATAAAAGATCCAATTGATTAAGATTAGGTATAACTAAAATATCACCTTCTTGTAATGAGAATGGATTAAAAATATTATTGAGAACACATATAGCATCAATAAATTCACCAGTCCCAAAATAAACTTCTGATATTTTATCAACTCGCCCTGCCTGGTCTTGCGTTACATAATGTAATGCTTTAACTCCTTGTTCTGCTATATACTTAAATGATGGTGCAGTTAGATCATAATACTGTTCTCCAGTTTTATCATCATTTAATCTATTTTTTAATGTAAGTGATTTTATGTTCATTTCTTTTTATATTTTAAGAATCAATCATCATACTTGTTAAGTTAGAAATATAATCTGCATTACCAGCATTGGTAGCCATTACATTTTTCTGTGAACTTATATTTTGAATAACATCATTATTTAAACTTCCAGGAGCGGCACCTGCATTAGAGCTTGACTGCAAGTTAGAAGTACCTGCATTAGGTGTTGAACCATAAGTATTTACTTCCAACCCTTTAAGATTTAATATATCTTCAACGCCTGCTGCTGATGCATAAATTCTACCACGCCCAGCATTAAACATATTTTCAATATCGCCTTTGTCTCGAGGTTTACCATGTTTTAAATCTAATTCAAAGGATACTTCCATTGGAAAATCATCATAACCTAAACCAGCACCTAATGTCATTGTTGCATTATCACAAACCATATTACCCATCATAACAATAGGATTTAATGGATTACCTACAGTTACATGCCAATTACCAGTAGGTTCACCACTAATAAATGTTTTTGTTGCTTGCGTACCGCTCACTGCACCAACAGAAGAGCTTAAGAATCCACCAAGCATATTTCCTAACATTGTTTTACCAACATTTTTTAATCCATCTAATACACTATTTGCGTCAAAGCCACCATCAGCAGTTCCAAACAAACCTTTAAATCCAGTTTCAACATCTTGTACTACACTTCCCATATAACCAGAAAAATCTCCACCTTTTAATTTTCCAATATCTCCAAATTGATTAGCAATTGCACCAGCACTACCGTAATACCTGTGGCCTCCTCCAAAGAATTGCGCATTATTGGTTGTCATTGTTAACATATTACTCATAATGTCAATCATTGCAATTTTAGGGTTAACATAACTCAATGATTTGAGTTCATACTCAAATTTTAATTTCATATCATTTTGAAACTTTAGTCCTCTATCTCTAATTATTGTTTTATCTACAACATTAACTGGGCCTATTACAAAATTTGCATAAGTAGTACCAAATCTATCATCTGTTGAATTTAAACCTTTTCTAAATTTATCACCAGAAGTAATTCCTTTAGACGCATCAGCTAAGGCCCTACCGATCCCTCCAATTTTACTATAAAAAGGTTGAGAAGTATAACCACCATCCCCTGAACTAATCGATTCCATCTCAGATTCAATTTCTTTCCAATTTGTACCAAATGACATTGTTAATAAATCTTCTAAAGTATTACCTGCAGTTTCTCCTAAATAAGTTACTGCTGTAACACCTGCTGTATATAAGGTTTCTGCAATTGGTGTTGGTTCAGCATCCTTATCTTTTGGTTTTTGTGATTGTTTTAAATCATAAATATTATCTGGAATAGGTGTAGGAAATCTTCTTAATGTAACTAAATGATTAACAGGAATTTTCTTGTAATATTTAGAATATAAAAAATCTGCTGGTTTATAACTTATTTTAGGATAGTTAGTATCAAAGAAAGTTATGATCTTTGGTAAAGAAACTTCTTTAGCAGCCTTCCCTCCCATTAGAGGATTATTGGCTTCATCAAAAAAGCCTGCAGCAGACCCATTTGTAAAACCACCACTAAATCCTTGGTAGTTAAATAAGGCATATGAATTTGCTATAGATTTAGGAATATTATTACCTTCCATTCCTTTTGCTACTGTAAAGGCATCTGGTTTAGCACCAACTTGATAAAACCCATTAGAGTATAATTCACTTACGCCTCTGGCAAAACCAGAAGCCTCACCACCAAATGCCCCTAATATATTAGGATTGTTTTTATTTGGTGCAGGAAACATTGCACTATTAAGGTCACTTATCTTATTACTCAATTTCATACGCTAAAGAAAGATATTTTTATTATATATTTAACTTAAGCTATTTAGATATTTGTCAATGTCAATGTTACTCTTTTGAAATTTATCATAAAACCCTTTTTTATAACGTGCATCAAATTCTCTTACACTATCTAAAGACAACGGGCCTTTAAAAAATGGTCTTGCTGAAGTTTCTCTTATTTCTTTTAAGTTCTTTGAAATTATAAAAAATTGAACCTTTTCAAATAAACCACTCAAATTAGTTTTTGTTTTTGTACACATCACTGATTCTACTACGATATAAAATCTTTCACGATCTTTTTCGTTTAATCTATTTTCTAAAGCTTTAGCTGTTTTATAATCTTCAGCTTTAAGAATCATTTTTCTGGCACGGTTTTCAAACACATGCCTAAAGTTCATATCAAAGAAATACTTTTTTAGAAATTTCATATTATCATAAAACTTAACAATACGAATTTGGTACAAAGGATTTACAGGATCCCATTTAGAATCCATAATAATACCTTTAATTGGTAATAAAATATTAGGGTTAGTGTGTGATGCTAATAAGCAATATACAGTTTGTCCTTTATCAAATATTCTGTGGGCTTTCATTCAAATTCTATTATGTCATCGAATAACTCAGCAGTACCGTTGACTATAATATCAGGTGAATGATAAATTTTGTATGTAATAGGTTTGTTTGATAATGTAGATACATATTCTTTTATTCCACCAACAGTCTCAGTTGTTAAACTACCTAAAACATAAAAGATAGTGGTTGAGGTATTACGACTTATTGCATTTTGCAATTGTCTCATTAAATATGAAGAGACTACTGCATCAGATGGTTCGTATTGATAAAAATCATTCTTAGTGAGTTTATTAAAAATATCCATATAATTTATACATTCAATACTCCTAGGAACATTTCCTAAAAAAGTCTTAACACGTAAAGCATCATTGGAGTATATAAAGTTAAATTCTATATGTTCTTCCATTCTTCTAATTCCTCAAGCTCACTCTTAAGTCTTTTTATTTTTTTGTCGATATCTTTAATTGTAGGTTCATAGTGAGTACCCCATTGCGTATTAATATCTAATACGTTTTTATCAAATTTACTACCTAGCATTAATCCAAGATCATCGCACAAATCAAAAAAGAATCTTTTAACATAACTGAATTGATTCTTATCATTTTCATTTTCTTCATAAACATCAGTCGAAGTAAAATGTTCTTTACCCCCACCATGATTATCATCAATAACTTTTTTAATTACACCATTCCTGGCAGGTTCTAAAACTATCTTAATCATTTATGATTTTCTATTATGTAATTTAAATGCTAATTCTTTAATTGTTTTTCTTGCAACTTTTTTATCAGTATGCCAAGTAGATTTATCCTTAATCATTATAAGAGAATATGCTTCTCTTAATTTTTCTATTTCTTTATCTGTATAACCTTCTTCTTTCCACCTACTTATGTGAATAGTTTCAGCGGCTTCTAAGGCAGCATAAATTGTTTTTTCAGCAGCTTCAACATTAGCGGCATGTATTTCTTGTCCTTTTTCTCTAGTTTGTTTACATATTGTATTCCACTCTTTAAATGATAATTTACTTTTCATTTTTAAGATTCCCTGGTGTTTCATTGCCATTCTTCTTTGGCTACGATTAGGTATAGTTTGATTTGCAGTCTCGCTCATATGATTAATTTTATTATATATTACTAGCTATTAAGTGTGCTATTCGGCTTTGTACTTACTCTCGATTAATGATTTAATACTATCAAACAAACAATCTGTAATTTCATCCTTTGATAATTGATCTGAAATAAAGTCATGCAATTCTTCGTTAACTTCAGTTAAACCAAATGAAGTACTCATTAAATCATATATTCCTTTAGGTGGTATATTTACAGGAAATTCTAAAAGAAGTTTTACTTTATTGTTTTTCTTTTGCTTATTAAATAAAACTCTAATAGGTGATGGTGGAGTATCTAAAACAGGAGTTACTGTATTATTCGTAACCTTATTTGCTGTGTGAGGATGGCCTATTGGAATTTTAGGCTTTTCAGTTTTAACTAATTCTTTAGCTAAATCTTCTTCTAACGGTTGAATAAATTCATCTTTAAGATCTTTAGCCAATCTGCCTCCTTCATTAAAATTAATCCATTGATCATCAGTGTCTTTAATAGTAACTACATTTCCTGCATTTTCACCCTTTATCCATTGCCAGTGTTTACTATCTATTACTTCGTCAGTTCCCTCACCAGGTAAAGCCTCATTCACGCTTAGTATGTTTTCTTCAATATTATCTTTTGCCATATTATGTGTATTTATTATTATACATTAAAAATACAAATTGTTTACTATGGCGGAGGAGATACTGGTCTAGGTGAGTAATAATTTGGGTTATCTGAATTTAGTGTCGGCGCTACAAAAGGGTCACCATATAATGCCTCTTCACCTAGAATATCAACCCACTGCCGAGAAAAACTTACGTAATCAGTATAAGTATCTATAAGAGAAGATGTTGCTGACACTGTAGCTGCCTTCCCTCCTTCTGTACCTATCGCACTTCTAACTGCATTTTTTGATTCATTTGTATAAATAATGTAATATGTATTTACCGCTGGTGTTAGATCTGTTGCCATAATTTTTTATATTTTTATATAGGACCTCCGTCAGATATTCCTCCCCATTTAGTAACCAAAGATGCATGAGCAGTTGCAGCTGCACTTGGCGCAGCTGAATATTGACTTTGCCCAAATGATAAAGTAGAACCAGCAGGCATACTTGGATAAGAGCCTAACGCATCCCATGCCTGTAAAGCTGCATCGTAGTTTATTAAACTTAATGTCATGCCTACACTAGCTACTGGACTATTAGTGAATGTAGCAACTGTGGTTAATCCTCTAAAGTCCCAATTAGTAAGATTTTGATTAAATGCCGTTTGATTATATAAGAACCCAGCCATTGTGGTTACATTACTTATATCCCAGTTTCCAATTGGTTGATTAAAGGTACCTCCAGATGAAGATCTAAAGAAACAGTAATTCATATTTGTCACGTTGCTTGTATTCCATCCACTAATATCTTGATTAAATGATACTGCATCAAAAAATAAACCATTAAAAGTTTGAACAAGTGACACATCCCATTGGCCAATCTGTCCAGAATTAGCATCATTGAAATTCCTACAATTATAAAACATAAATTGCATATTAGTTACAATACTTAATTTAAACATTGCAGCATTAAAAGCTAAACAACTATTAAACATACTATCACACCCTTGAAGCTTACTAACATCCCAACCACTTAAATCCATTTGACCTCCCGAGGATCCGCCACCGCTACCACCGACTGCCAATACACCACAATCTCTAAACATATTCACTGCACTAGTTAAAGGTTGTACGTTCCAATCATTAATATTAGAAATCAGTCTTAGCTTTAAACAGCCGCTAAACATAGCAAAACCACATGTACCATTTTCTGACATGTCTGGATAATCAGGCGCAGTTATACCAGTAAGTTCAGTACAGCCTTTCCATCCACTAGGTTCTGTCGCTATGTAACGACCCCAATTCTGAATCTCTATTATCTTACATGCATCATCCTCACCAGAACCCATTATACCACAAGCCCAACCTCTAACATTTCCATAAATTTTAATTGTGTAATCAGGATAAGTTCCAGTATTTGCATAAGTATGTATTGCTGAACCTGCATTTGGGAATGCTATTTGTTCGAATGCACTACCATCTCCCCAATCAACCATAAAATTTATTTGGATTGGTAATGATGCTGTATTTAAAGGTAATCTAAATGTTCCTGCAACACCTGAAGTCGCGCTAGTGATACCCACATTAACTCTAAACTGAAATGGTTCGCTACTCCCTCTTCTACCTGAAAATATTTTTCTCATAATTTATAAAAGATTAATTAATTAATTCAAACCAATATTGTGTAACATGTCCATTATATTGTATTGTCATATACATATCAGTACTTGCTTGGAATGGATCACCGTTAATTAAATTAGCACTGGTAACGATTGGTGCTGAAGTACGATTAATTAACACTCTACCAAAGCCTCCAACCGTATTAGGTGTATTTGTAAAAGTATATGTCGACGTACCATTAGCTGATGCCATATTACAATAATTACCTAATACATTTTGAATATCAACTACAGTACTTGTATTTGCTGTTAGTGTAGCAGTTCCAAGCCCTTGTGCACCTTGTACACCTTGCGCACCTTGAGCCCCATCGGCTCCTTGATTACCTTGAGCACCGTTTGCACCTTGTGCTCCTTGCGCACCAGTACCTGCAACACCTTGAACACCTTGAGCGCCTTGCGCACCTTGTGCTCCTTGATTACCTTGAGCTCCATCGCCTCCTTGATTACCTTGGGCTCCATCGTCGCCTTGTGCTCCAGCTGTTCCTTGAACACCTTGAGCGCCTTGCGCACCTTGTGCTCCTTGATTACCTTGTGCTCCATCGCCTCCTTGATTACCTTGGGCTCCATCGTCGCCTTGATTACCTTGATTACCTTGAGCACCTTGAGCTCCTTGAGCACCAGTACCTGCAACACCTTGTGCACCTTGTGCTCCATCGCCTCCTTGATTACCTTGAGCTCC
>Ga0209535_1002305_pt1 | contig 12428 bp, 5 predicted proteins | sample LinPmetageLP28_FD_184041 | JGI IMG/M metagenome (GOLD analysis project Ga0209535, IMG submission 184041) | Marine viral communities from the Pacific Ocean - LP-28 (SPAdes) (version 2) | ecosystem: Environmental > Aquatic > Marine > Oceanic | place: Pacific Ocean | collected 2009-08-22
TTCATTGACTGATAATCTTTACGAAGACTTAATGGACAGGGATCACGAGGCGGCTAAAAAAAAAGCTAAAAATATTATACAGACTATGAGTGAACTAATAAAATCTCTGTCAGATGAAATCTAAAAAAGATAAACCTTCTATAATTATAGAAATACTAAGGTTAAAAAAACTACCTCAATCGGCTAAAGTACTTTTAAAAATAAAAAAACTACAACAAATGTTATGAATAAAGGAATCGCTACAGAATTACAAGACTTCTGTAATACAATCGCTGAAAGGTATTCTAATATTGAAAGGGTTGGCAATGTAAATAATGAAACATTCTCTGTTGAAGAAATTATACCAACTTCAGACCATAGCGCATGTGTTAATTTTTCTAAAACAGGAGGTAAAGTTGCAGTTGCTTTTTTCTATTATATTAATAAAGGAAGGTCAAAAGGCTGGAAATATTTTTTTCCAACAGACTCTCACGTAAATGGATTTCAAGCGTTTTTATATTATAAACTGGAGGCGGAGCGTAGAAATTTTTCTAAGAATTTTTAGCCTTACACTTGGCCCAATGTATTTCAGCACACTTCTCATAGTCTTCCCTGGACTCAAAATAATATCTAACTAAATCATACACATCATCATCCATTACAACGACAGCTCGTGTAGGGTCGAACACTAATTCAACTTCATCAAACTCTTCCAGCAACGTGCTAAAAGAGTCTTTGCCAGTTAAAATTCTATAGCTTTGCAACATGCAAAGGTGTTCATCGAATGCCATACATTTTACTTATACATTTGATCAAGAAGCTCTTTTCTTAAACGTTTTTGTTCTGCTTTAGCTTCTTTTTGTAATTTAAGATAATCCTCCAATGGTCCGTCCTCTTGAACGTCTGGGTATAGTTCTGGAAAATATCTTTTGAGTTCTGCTTTAGTCATTTTAAATTTTTTGCCAGAACTTCTACCTGTCTGCTGATATTTAGAAAAATTAAAAAGTTTTAAAATAAATTCACCCATAGATTTTGAGTCACCAATTTCAGAATAGTTTGACATAAATTTTCTTAATTGTGGAGCTGGTATTCCTGTAAGAGCAATTGCTTCAGCCATAAAATTATTCATTGCTTCTTGTTTCTTTTGGGGATCTTTTGTCCTTTGCGCACGCATGTATAAATCTGCTAAATTAGCTGTTTGACCTAACAATGGAATCGTTGATGGAGTTTTTGCCCAAGGCTTATTTAACTTAACATCTTTAAGAGTTTCGGCTACTTTTCCTAAAATAAACAAAGCATTTAAATTACCTAAAAGAGCTGCTATACCTAAATCTGTTTCATCTTCATCAGTCATTCCTCTTAAAAGTCCTGGCAATCCAGCAGATACCCACTGGAAAACCACTGGCATTACTACATGGTACACTATGAAACTTCTTGCAGACTTACCTAAACTTCTTACGTAATCTAATTCTCCATTATCTTTTACAACTCCCTTACCTTCTTTACCACCACTCTTAATAATTCTATACATGTTTCTCGCTGCAATAATTTCTCTACGGAAATATTGTTTTGGAGTAGTCAAGAACATATTGAAAGCTCTTATAAGCGCTCCTTTAGTTTGAAAATAATCTTTATCTTGTAAATCAGATGACTGTTGAGTTCTTAAAGTATCAGCTTCAAACTTTTTTATTGCATGATCAATAGCCTCTTGTTCTGATGCTTCAGGGTTTTTCTTTTTAAATTTATTTTTGTAATACAAGTAATTTGGAATACCACCCACAAGAATAGCACCCTTATCACCTGTCATTGTAGTCCACATTAAAATTTTACTAATTTTATCTTGTCTTGCATTGCTTAATCCAAAACTTTCCAAAAGACCACCATTCATTTTTTCAAACTTTTCATCAGCATATGTTTCGACAGCTTTTTTTATTGTTTGTCCATATCTATCTTGCAAAACTACTGAGTTATCTAAAACTTCGTTTACTAATTTTTTTGCTTGAGTCGTACTCATAGCAGCATTTTTAACCCAGTTTATATAACCAATGTCATTTCCATATGTAATGAAAGATGTCATTTGCTTTAGTATAAGCGTTGGGTTTAACCCTAAACGAGATAACAAAAATGTATTATTAAAAGTGTTTATTATTTGAATCGATCTTTGCGCCTGTATTCCTTTGTTTGCTATTTTTTTAATAGAGTCATCAATGTATTTATAAATAGAAGGACCAAATTTGTCTTTAATTGTTTCTTTTATCATTGGTGATGAAAATATTTTATTGATATCTCTTATAGCCACACCATATGCAGCAAAATACTCCATGTCTTTGGTATAATTAAGTAACGCATCAATACCATCTGTTTTTTCTATCTCATTTGTGTTTTGCATTCTTACTTTAGTACTTGCAGAACCAACATTGGTAATCCAGGATTGACTGTCGGCTAATAAATCCAAAGCCTCCATATCATTTTCGTTTTGACGATACACACGACCTGCATAATTTTGATTCCAAGGCATGTCAGTCCTGTAAATCTTCTTGTAAGTATCGTTGTAGTGGTCATAAGAAGATGGGTAATAATCTTTTATCATCCACTCAGATAAGTCTTTTAATCTGTCATCTAATTTGTCTGATATCTCTTGCTCTATTCTGTTTTTAAATTCATTATCAAATACTATATTTCCCTTTCTTGTAGGATTAAAGGTGTTTATCATACTACCCTCTAAAGAAGGGTCTTGCATTTGTGAGTAATAATACAATAATTGGTTTTGACTTAAGTTTATTGTGTTTTGATTAATCTCCTTTTGTATTGAATTAATTAAAGCTGTTCTTTCTCCTTTCTTTAAATTTTTATTTTCTTGAGCTTCTTTTAACTGTCCTTGTAGTAAATCATCTTTGACCTTACTACGAATAATAGATTCAGTAGGCTGTGAATTTTTTCTGTTTATGTTAACCCACTTCTTACCAAACAATTCTGTCATTTTATTGGAAAGACTTAATTGCTGTCCAATCATTCTTGACTTAAAAACTCTTGAAGAAGAACGTATTTTTTTCTGTGTCAGTTCTTGAGTTGCACCTTCAAATATTTCCCCTGGTTGTGTAGATATTCTATCTATCAAACCTGTCATATCTTCTGCACTTCCAAATAACCCTTGTTCAATTTTAGTAGCTAAACTATTTAGTGAACCCTTAAATCTTTTTATGACACCCTCCACTTTTAAACCATCTGATTCTTTAGCATCAAGAGATACATCTTTTTTAATTTTTTGAAACTCTTCGTTTACCATAAACTCAGTAATTTCATTTTCAGGTATACCTTGATCGATAAGTGATTGTTTTGCATCAATATCTATACCTGTCATGTCCTTGTATACAGCTCTTTCATTCTCTCTGTATTGTATAGCGTCTTGTAGTAATTCATACTCAAAATTAGCTTTACCAAACTCTTCTATTTGTTTCAAGCTGTTTATTACTGAGCTTAACTGAGTAGTTTTATTGGAGTCGTTCATCTCTTGAGTAAAAGATGTGTTTATCTGCATAGCTAATGTAATTTCAGCCATCTGCTGTAAATCACTTTTACTAAATGTAGATTTAGTCTTACGACTTTTTTTATCTTTTTCATCTACTACTTCTTCTGTGGAAACTTGGTTATATAACTTTAAAAGTTTTTCATTTGCTTCCATTATTTGATCACCAGTTGACTTAGGATTTACTACTAATTTATTGATACGATTTAACTTTTTACGAGTTTCATTATCAATTTTTACACCTTTGAATCTACCGCTTTGAATAGTGGTATATCCTTTATCGAGCATCTTAAATAAAACATTCTCAAGTCTTTTGTTAGTTTTTGTAGTAACTATTTTAAAAACCTCATCTTTAACTGATTCAAAGTTTGTAGCGTTTACTCTATTCACTTTATCAATTAAATCAGTTATTTCTTTTTTAGTATACAAATCCCTTGGTAGTACGGTTCTTATGTAATTTCTTAAAGCTCTCTGAACTCCTTTTAAGTTTCTTTCAGTAAACTTTATGTTTTTTATCCTTCTGTTTATTGCTGCAATACGTTTAGGATTAGCCTTTAATGGATCAGGAAGCAGTATGTTTAACATATCACGTTCCATAGCAAGCTGCTGGGATGTCTGTCTTTTGCCTTTTACCCCTACGCTTTTGTATCCTGGAAGCGACATAAAGTAATCTAAAACTTTCAAATTAATTTGTTCGTCAGTTAAAGGAACTTGTTTTGTCTTTCTGTTTTTTGCAACTCTGTCTTTAATTAAATTATTCTTTTCAACTAATTTTTTATAGTAAGTATCAACATCTTTCATTAGTTTTAGACCAGCCAGAAAACCACCTTTTATGTCATTAAAACTTGTAGGGTATTCTCTAAACATGTAAGAATCAAAAGCTTCGCTTTCTAAAACTTTGAATGCAGCATTAATTTCTTTTGCACTATAAGCACTTGCTGTTTTACCATCAACCTTTCTTTTTCTTCTCTTTAAATAATCTTTTATAGCTGCATCTTCAAAACCACCCTCCTGGCGTCCAGCTATTATAATTTTAAGCAAATCGTTTTCATTATCCATTGCCTGCTGACGCCCTTTTCGTGTAGGATTTTTAACAATACGTTTATTAGGACCAACAACAAACACTCCGCCTCCGCCTCCATAAGCTCCTTGTTTAGCTCTTTTAGCTACATATCCTGGACCAATTCTATTGAACTGACGTTGAATATCAGATACCATAGCTTGAGCGCTATAGAATCCACTTGCTGGCATTCCAGTTTGATCTTTTACTTGCTGTTCAGTAGACTGCTCTCTACCTTGTCTTATTTCAGATTTTACAGTGGCTACTTTAGGCCCTGAACCTGCACTACTGGATACATTAGACGACTTAAAGTCTTTAGTATTTTCTCTTGTAGAAACTACTGCTCCTGACTTGTTAAATTTTGTATAAGAATCGGTAACCTCAGTGCTTTGATAAAAATTTGTAGGTTGAACAATAGCTTTTATTTTGGCTTTTACAGTCCATGCAAAAGAAGGATGATAATCAGCATCTCCTTTCTTTGGTCTTGAAGGAGTTTTAAAAGTAGTATTATCAAATTCAACAAGACCTATGATATCAAATTTTTGACTTCCTACATTCATAGGGTCTTCTAATAACTCAGCAAATTGAATTTTATTTTTAATACCTAAAGCAGCTTGAACTTTTTTGTTTGAAGCTATTTTATCGTTTAATATTTTTCTTAAATCTGGCGAATAATTATTATCAATATCTAAAAGCTCTACTAATCTTTTAGGATTATCTTTAAATTCATTTAAATTAGTTAGGTTTTTTTTATATTTTTTATTAAATATATTTAATGCACTTTGACCATTTTTACTTTTTAAACCATCATTAAAACTTTCAATTAACTCTTGATTAGTTAGTATATTATTATCTAATAATTTTTCAGTTAACTGCTCAAATATATTTTGTTGAAACTGCCAAGAACCTTCTTTAGTTCCGACGTGTGGAGCAAATAAATTTGCATTTCCATCTATAGCATTTTTAATAAATCCTTCAGCTTGACCTTTAGTGTTAAAAGCAGCAACATTAGAAACCTCTCCTAATTTAGTTCCTGTTTTTTCCATCATATCAGCAACATAATTTTTACCTCCATACAAGTCTAATACAATACCAGCTCCAATGTCAGTTGGTCCAGCATTAGTAAAATCATACATGTTAGTCACAAAGTTTTGCCCATTATAATCTTGTAAATCTTTTTGAATAATGTTTTTTGCATAAGTCCTGGTATCTGTATTAATGTCTGGAGCTTTTGATTCTCTACCTTTAAAAGTAAAAGTACCAACTTGCCCAGATTCACCCTGTTCTTGCTCTACATCTAACTCTTCATCTATTTTATTTAAAACATCTACATCACCTTCTGTTATTTCCGTACCAGTTCTAACTTTTTTAGAAAATGCGTTCATAAAATCTATAACTGACTCGTCTGTTTTTCCAAAACCACCAGGTATTGTAACGCCTAACTTAGCCGCCATTGATCTTATAAATTCTATAACTTTGTTCTTTCCTGGCTTCTTTAATGTTTTATATTCAGTGGCCATCAAAGAGAATAACTCTGCTAACTTCTCTTCATTTTTAATATTTTCATCATAATTTTTAGCAAAATTATCTATTCTTTTAGCTAATAAAGATTCAGCTGGTAAGGTTTTTCTTACAGAAGTTATTAATTTTAAAGCTGCTTGTTGAGCTTGAACATCTCCACCTGATATTTTATCTAAAAACACCGCATGAAAAACTTCGTGTGCCACTGTATTTCCTTTAGCTTTAGTTAAGTTAATATGTATAACTTTACTGTTTGGATTGTAATACCCACGACTACCTTTTGTTGCATACTTTTCGTATTCTGCTTGTGTGTCGTGTAAAACTATTTTTACTTCAGGTGCTATTTTTGCAATTGCACGCGCAGCTTTTTTAGCTTTATTTACTACAGCTGATGCTAAAGTTGTGTTCTCTATTTCTGTATCTCCCTCTACTTGTTTTCTATTTATAGATAAATTATCTGAAGAGGTTTCAACGTCATCTAAAACTTCATCACCAAAGAAATCGTCTATATCATTTTGCTCTTCTTGACTTACTTCCTCTTGGGTCTTCTCCCTGTTTTGAGTTTCGGTTTCGCTTTTGCTCTGTTGGGTAGACTGGATGTTGGGTACGCTTTGTCCCACCGTTTCGCCACTTCTGGAAGATTCTTGTGCATCCAGGCTCGTTGTGCTTTGCTTTTGTAGGGCATCTTGTTCGGTTTTAATTTGTTCAACTGTAGGGTTTTGCACCCCCTTATCTTGTAAAGATTTTGTGGCATCTTCTTCTGTTACTAAAACAGATTCTTGAATTCCTTCAGTCTCATTTTTTAAATTAGTATTTGCTTGAGCTTGATTAGTCCCAAGCTGTCCAATTTCGGCTTTTATTTGTTCAACTCTGGCTTCTCTGGTTTTATAAGAATTTAAATTCTTATTCATTTTTTCCATTTCAGCTTCTAATTGTTGCTGCTCAAAAATTAAAACTAATCCTTTTTTTCTTGAGTTAACATCTAAGTCACTTGGAAGAGTGTTCGCAGCTCCACTTAATGTTTGAAAATCTAACATCTGTTTTGATGCTTGCTCTGATGTTATCTTACCATTAGAAACGCCTAAGTCTAACTGTGTTTGATAAGCTTCTACAGTTATTTCATCATTTCTTATCATGTCAAACATTTCAACAAGATCATCAGATAGTAAATCGGAAGTCTTGTTTTTAGCCGCTGCAATTACTGCTCCTGGAACACCCATTACAAAACCACCAACAGCCTCAGCAGCTGCAGCATGTCCAACTGTTCCCCAAAATTCTTTAGTCCATAATTCAGGTTGATCAAACATGTCTTTATTATTCATGTTATTCCATACATCCTTGTATCCCATTTCAGCTATTTGCTGAAGACCACCTGTTTCTGCTTCTGCTAAAGCAGCTTTAGTAACTCGACCAGTAAAAGTCGCAGCAGTTTTTACAGCTGTGTTTGAAAAAATTCCTTTTGCAATATTACTTTGAACAAGTTTGTTCATTTGGTTTTTAAACATTGCTGCAGTTGCGTTTTTAGGTAACATATTAGTTACCTTGTTCATTAAACCAGTCATTATAGCTTTGTTACCTGCTATATTTCTAAAACCATAACGCTCTAATATACCAACTGTGATAGCAGTAGGTATAACAATGTTCTTTCTTTCTGATTCAGTAACATACTTAAAATCAGGGTCATTGTTCATTTCAACATTCATTGCTTCAGCTTGGAGCATAGCAAATGAAACTGTTTGAGCAATGCCACCTCTTGTTGTTAAGCCTAATCCTTTTGCAATTAAATTTCTTTTTGCTGCTCCTAATCCAACAGCTGGAGCTATCTTTCCTCTGGATGCAAAAGAAGTTAATACAGATGGAAGTGATTTAGCAAGACCAGAAAGTCCAGTGTAAACAATGTTACTATTAGATTGTTTTGCGTATTTTTCATCTGAAATGTCATCAGCTGAAACAATTTCGTTCCAGTATTTTTTTACAAGTTCTTTTTGTGGATTTTTATTTTCTTTTACCTCTTGATCTAATACTAATCGTTTTAGTCTTTCACCTTTTGTTTTATCATAAGCATAGTCAGGAAGGTCAATGTATTCTCCATTTAAAAATCTATTTAATCCTGACTGATTTTTATTGAAGTATTGTCCATTTACAGCTGGTTTACTTAAATCAAAACCATCAGCTTTAAGTCGTTCCATTGTTTCTTTAGAAAACGTACTAATTGAAAATTCACCTTCTGCTTTATCATCATCAAACCCTTGATCCTGCAAGTTTTCTAACCACTTTGTATAAACAGCATCGTCTTCTATATTTTCAGGAACTGGATATCCAAGATCTCTTGCAATATCAATGTAACGATCTTTTTTTTCCTCAGCACTCATCCCAAAATCTTCGTCAATAAACTGCGCCGCTTTATAAAACCCATCAACAGTAGTACCCCAAAGAGCTGCAAGAACATCACTGACACCAGGACCAACAATATCATTTACTAAACCACCAAAAAACGTACTATCGTCCGCTTCTTTCATGTCAATGTAATTACCAACAGATGAGTTTATTTGACCTTCAAATTTTTTATAACTATTATAATTTGTTGTTAATTGATTCTTAAATTGTTTTAATCTTTTGCCTGCCAATAAAGTTTGCTGATATTTTAACTTCCACTCAGGAGTATTTTGTATTTCTTTAGGTTGTCCTAATAAAGCATCTATTTCTGCTTCATGAATAGTTTTTCTGTCCTGATAAAGTTTATAATCATTATTTAAAGATTTAGCTGAATTTCTAACAGCTTGAATGTCTTCTTTAGTTGCTTCAGCACTAAAATATTTTTTTCTGTTTTTATCATAAGAAGCATCCAGACTTTCCATTCTCTTGTCAGTTCTTCTGTTTTCTTTTAAAAACTTTCTAAGTTCTTTTGCAGGTCCTGATTCACCACCAAAAAAATCTCCAAAAACAGGATCAAGATTAATGTTTATGCTTTTAGTTGGATCATCTTTAGACGTAACTTTCATGCCATCTAATCCACTCATAAATCCACCGCCTTGTTCAAAGTCAAAACCATAATCTTCAAAATGATATTTCATTCTGTTGACTACTTCACTTTCTTCTCTGTCTATTAAATCTTTAGTTACAAAAGCTAATGATTTTTCAAATTGAGAGTCGCTGGAATTATATGTAATTGGATTGGCATTTATTTCCTTACCTTGCTCACGAGGATCGTATGCAGGGTACTCGGTAACCATAGTATCCTCTTCCTGTACATCTACTACAGTATTTTCATCTAAAGGTTTTTCAAGTGTGGAGGTATCCAAAGAAGTATCCACGACCTCTGGAGTTTCGGTAGTAGAGTCCGTAATAACCTCTGGAGTGTTTGAAGGAGAAATGTCGTTTGGATTTTTTTTTTCAACACCAGGAAAATACTCTATATTAAATTTTTCTGCATCTAAATCTGTTAATTTTTCAGATTTTAAATAAGAATATAACTCTGTGTTTTTAGCAGTACCTGCTGCATACTCAGCTTTAAATTCTTCAGCAGATAAATCTGTTAATCCTTCTTCCTTTAAGTAATTGTATAATTCTGTAAACTTATCCATTAATTAAACTTTTTACTGTTTTTACCTGTACCTCTTTTATTTCTTGTTGTAAGTCTTGCGTTTTCTTCGTTTAAAACTTCTTGTGCTGCTTTATGCATCATTTCGTTTAACTGAGAAGGTGTTGCACCTTTCATATTCATCATAGCTCCTACCTCTGGATATATTGGAGGAAGTGATTGCTGTACTCCAGCTCTATCAAAATAAGAAACTTCAATAACCCATTTACTATCATCAATGCTGTCTTTTTTAAACATAACTTTAGCACCACCCTTTATTCCGCTTGGAAGGTAATCATTCATAACCTGACTTAAAACATCATTAACTTCTACTGGATCGTCACCAATAGAACCAGCATTAAGTCCTGATAATTTATCACCTACTTTTTCTTCGATAAGCTCTGTACCAGTTGCTGGTGTTGGAGCGCCATCTACCATACGAACTCCAATTTTAGCAGTGTTTTGTTTTAGAGCTGGAAGAGGAGCTAAAGCTCTGTATTTCTCTCCAGTTATATTCTTTAATATTCTTTTCTTTACAGCATTTTTTTCATCAGCAGTAATATTATCTGTGTCATTAAGAATCGCTTGTGAAAGAGCTGGTTCGTATGCTGGATTTTGAATCATTTTACCAGTTGCAACACCTTGGGCATTAGTTTCAGCTATTTCTTTTGGAATTCCATCAGCATCCAATTTAGCCACAGCTCTTTTTTCTTTAGCTGCTGCAATTAACTCAATATCAGTCATATCTCTATCTGTTCCTCTAAAACCTCCGCCTGGCTCTTTTTTATATAATATTGCAGCGTCTTTATATGAGTTTTGATATTCAGATGTTTGAGGTGTAATCAATCTATAAACCTCTCTAACAACCTCTTCAGCGTTTCTTGGAACACCGTTATCATCAAGTCTTGGTATTGTTTCTACTGTTCCGTCGGCTAAAGCAAATTTAATAGATGTGTCATCACGAGTTATGCTATCAATCATTTTATTCGGATCACCACCAGAATTTTGCATTTCTTTATTTAAAGCTACTATACGATCTTGTGCTGTAGCCTCAAATATTGATTCGTCATCAGACGCAAGAGCATTTGCATCATCCATATACCCAACCATTGATCTATCCAGTTTGTTTTGTGCAAGTGTAGAGCTATTTGGTTGTTGTGGTGCTTGTGCTGATTTAGCTGCTTCTGCAACTTTTTCTATATGACTTACTTGTGATTCAACTGCAATGTCAGCAAGTCTACGAGCATCTTTGTACTGAGAATCAGTCATTTCAGGAACTGGTTGTCCTGAACTCATATCCACTTTAATCATATATTTTTTATCTACATTTGGATGTCTCTCCTCAAATTGACTTTCTGTTTCTGCAAAGAAAAATCTTCCAGAGTTTGTTAAAACCTGTGCCGCATTCATGTTATTTTTATCTCCAGGCGCTCCAATCATAGCATCTAACTGTGAAGACTTCCACATGTCATATGTTATTGCATTACCATTTTCATCTGTACCAAAGTCTCCAAGGTTTCTAAAGTCTTCTGTGCTTAACTGTCTTCCACCACCTGTCAGTCTTTTATACTCATCTCCTTCCAGAGTTATTTGTATAATGTCTGCTATTTGAGCAGTTTGAGCAGTTGCCATATCATCAACATCAATTCTATCCTGTTCAAACTTCATGAAATTCATTATCTGGTTAGGATTCTGATAGTCTTGTTTTCTTTTTTCGTAATCAGGCATTACATCATATAAACCAGTTTCTGTATTCTTACCCATTGTTACTAACTGCATTTTACCGTTAGTAGGGTTAGACCATAGTTTTTTATTTCTCAAATTACCTAAAGCTTCAACAGATAAATTTGAAAATATTTCTAACTCTGAAGCTGTTGCACCGCCATCTTTTGCAGCTTGTAATCTTTCTTTTGCTTGAACAGCCCAGTCATCCCAACCTTTTACAGCCGTACTTAAACTTGAATAACCATTTTTTTGTTGCTGCATATACAGCTTATAATCTGAAGGGCTAATTAAACCACGCTTTAATAAATTGTTTTGTTCTTGTATACCTTTTACAGACATACTTGAACCGTTTATCAGTAAAGATGCAGCGTCTTGAGTTCCAGTTTCTGGAACTTTGCTTAACTGCTCTATAGCATTCTGAGTAGATTGTTCAATAGCTGCTTTACGAGCATTTCTGTCAGCCTGTATGGTTTGCAGCCCAGTCACTAATTCTTTAGACGCTGCGTTCCAGTCCATTTGAGTGCTATCTACACTTCTTTGAGCATATATAGAATATTTATTTGCCCCTGAAGGTCTTGATGTATCTTCCGCCATATCTTTTATCTGTTTAAAATGTCATAAAAAGCTTGATCATATACGCCAGTTTTTCTATACCCTTTTAATTGCTCAGGTGTAAATCTTCCATCTTTTAATCTTGCCATAACTTGATTTCTTCCTAAAGGTTGAGTTACAGTTGGAGCGAATAACGCTGCTTTGTTCATGTCGTAATTTTTACTATTTGGATCTGAAAGATCTGCATAAGTTTTTATCCCTTCTGCTGTTGTACCTGGTTGATTTACTGATGTTATAGATAAATTAGACTGTTTTCCAGCTGCAACCGCAGCAGCGTCTTCTCCAAATATACTATCTGTCATTTTATTAGCCTGTCTGTCTGCTGCACTTTTAGGAAATAATTCAACCATACTTGCTGCTTGCTGTATTCCTTGACTAACAGACGAAACACCTTGTTGCAGTGCTGCTGCTCTGGCTTCATCTGC
>Ga0209535_1002306_pt1 | contig 12427 bp, 11 predicted proteins | sample LinPmetageLP28_FD_184041 | JGI IMG/M metagenome (GOLD analysis project Ga0209535, IMG submission 184041) | Marine viral communities from the Pacific Ocean - LP-28 (SPAdes) (version 2) | ecosystem: Environmental > Aquatic > Marine > Oceanic | place: Pacific Ocean | collected 2009-08-22
AGCAGCATGGAATATAGACGATATTGCTGAGTGGGAGCGTCCAATGGAAGAGGCAATGAACCATTATATAGACGTAAGACGTAGCCAAGGAAGAAGACCCTTTATCGATGGACCTCATTTTGAACTGAACTAAGGATATACAATGGCAGGGGTAAAAAGAAAAAATCCAGATGTTATGAAAGGAATGTCTATTAAAAGTGGAGACAAACGATCCACTAAGTCTGGTGCAGGTATGACTGCAAAGGGAGTTGCTAAATATAATAAGCGTACAGGTGGAAATCTAAAGACAGCCGTTACAGAAAGTAAGCCTACAGGAAAACGTGCAGCAAGAAGAAAGTCCTATTGTGCTAGAAGTGCAGGACAGATGAAAGACTTTCCTAAAGCAGCTAAAGATCCTAACAGTAGGCTACGACAAGCTAGAAGAAGGTGGAAGTGTTAATATGGCTAGACAACTAACAGAGAAGCAACAGAAGTTTTTAGATGTACTCTTTGATGGAGCAGGGGGTGACATAGGCACTGCTATAAAGCTTGCAGGATATGCTGATGGTGTTAGCCCTTCTCAGATAGTCACAGCCCTGAAAGAAGAGATACTGGATGCCACTCAGACTTTTATGGCTCGTAATGCCCCGAAAGCTGCAATGGCTATGGTAGGGGGCTTATATGACCCTACAGAGCTAGGTATACGTGATAAGATGGCTGCGGCTAAAGAACTTCTAGATAGAAGTGGTTTAGTTAAGACTGAGAAAATGCAAGTAGAAACATCAGGTGGTGTTATGCTTATGCCACCTAAGAATACAACAGAAGATAGTTAATGAAGGATAGATCGTTGGGTACATGGAAGCTACCACAACCTACTGATTTAAAGGATGACAACGAATGGCTACCTATACCACGTATCGCTAGAACTATACCGTTTGGATACGAAATAGATCCTGAAGATAGTCATTTATTATTACCAGTAAAACTTGAGTTAGACTTACTAGAGCAAGCAAGAAAATATGTAAAGCAATATTCGTACCGACAAGTTGCTAACTGGCTTACTAAAAATAGTGGTAGAGATATATCCCACGTAGGTTTAATGAAGAGATTAAAGAATGAAAGAAGAAGACAAAACCAAGCTATCAGCCTTCGCAGATGGGCAGACTATGCCCAAAAGGCGATCCAGAAAGCCCAAGAAATCGAAGACAGTCGAACAGGTGCAAAAGAAGCCGAAGGAACAACTGCCTGAACCAGAACTAATACCTATAGAGGAATCACGCAATGTTATCTTCAAACCTAACGAAGGTCCTCAAACAGCGTTTCTGGCTGCGAGTGAAAGAGAAGTTCTATATGGTGGATCAGCAGGGGGTGGAAAGTCTTATGCCATGTTGGCTGACCCTCTACGCTACATGGGACATCCTTCGTTTAGTGGTTTGCTCCTTCGTCATACGACAGAAGAATTACGAGAACTTATATTTAAAAGCCAAGAACTATACCCAAAAATCTGGAAAGGCATCAAGTGGTCAGAACGAAAGATGCAGTGGGTAGCACCATCAGGTGCAAGACTTTGGATGTCATACCTAGATAGAGATGATGACGTACTAAGATACCAAGGACTAGCATTTAGTTGGATAGGATTTGATGAACTTACACAATGGGCAACACCATACGCATGGAACTATATGAGATCACGACTAAGATCAACATCCTCAGACTTGCCAGTATACATGAGGGCTACAACGAACCCCGGTGGACGTGGACATCATTGGGTAAAGAAGATGTTCATTGACCCTGCACCGTATAATAGAGCATATAATGCCACCGACATTGAATCAGGAGAAGAACTCAAGTATCCTGCAGGACACCAGAGAGCAGGACAGCCTTTATTTAAACGTAGGTTTATACCTGCACGACTTACAGACAACCCTTATCTATCGGAGCAAGGTGATTATGAAGCAATGCTTTTATCCCTTCCTGAACAGCAGAGAAGACAACTACTGGAAGGCGATTGGGATATTAAAGAAGGAGCAGCCTTCACCGAGTTTGATCGCAACATACATGTGGTTGAACCTTTCCATATCCCTAATAATTGGGTTAAGTTTAGGGCATGTGACTATGGGTATGGAAGTTATTCTGCCGTTATCTGGTTTGCTGTTGCTCCGTCAGAACAACTCGTAATATACAGAGAGTTGTACGTATCAAAAGTATTAGCTACAGACTTAGCTGATATGATACTAGAAGCAGAAGCCGAAGATGGCAACATGAAGTACGGAGTGTTAGACAGTTCACTCTGGCACAAACGTGGTGATACAGGACCTAGTTTAGCAGAGCAAATGATTATGAAGGGCTGTCGTTTTAGACCTTCCGATAGAAGTCGAGGAAGTAGGGTATCAGGTAAAAATGAAGTACACAGAAGACTGCAAGTTGACGAATACACTGAAGAGCCACGTATGGTTTTTTTCAATAGCTGTACAAATATTGTTTCTCAACTACCGTCAATCCCACTGGACAAAAAGAATCCAGAAGATATAGATACTCACTCAGAAGATCACTTGTATGACGCTTTGAGATATGGTATAATGTCAAGACCAAGGTTTAGTATATTTGATTATGATCCTACAGCCAATGCCCAAAACTCAATGCCTGTAGCAGACGCAACATTTGGATATTAATAATATGGCAGAAGAAGAAATTAATATAGACGATAATATAATAGCTGTTGATGATGTAGATGATACAACAGAAGATGCTACAAAAAGTAGTAATATTATTCCTTTAATAATGAACAGATATAAAAGAGCAGATGACTATAGAGAACAGGATGAGCAGAGATGGCTAAGAGCCTATAGAAACTACAGAGGGCTATATGGTTCAGATGTACAGTTCACTGAAGCTGAGAAGTCCAGAGTATTTATAAAGGTAACTAAAACTAAAACACTTGCAGCCTACGGTCAGATTATAGATGTGTTGTTTGCTAACAACAAGTTTCCTTTAACTGTAGAGCCTACAACATTGCCAGAAGGTGTAGTAGCAGATGTGCATTTTGATCCTAAAGAACCACCACAAATAAGTGACGCACTAGACGATATGGAAAGTCCTTATGGATTTGCAGGAGATGGAAAAGATTTACCTGCAGGTTCTACAGAAAAAACATTAATGGACAAGCTAGGACCTCTACAAGATAAGCTACAAGATATAGAAAATCTTAGAGAGGGTGTAGGTAAAACACCTACGGCTATAACATTTAGTCCTGCTATGATTGCTGCTAAAAATATGCAGAAAAAAATACATGACCAGTTAGAGGAGTCTAGTGCAAATAAGCATTTGCGTAGTACAGCATTTGAGATGGCACTGTTTGGCACTGGTGTGATGAAAGGACCTTTTGCCGTAGACAAAGAGTATCCTAGTTGGGATGGCGAGGGTAACTACGTGCCTGTCTTTAAAACTGTACCACAAGTTTCACATGTGTCAGTATGGAACTTCTTTCCAGACCCTGATGCAAACAACATGGATGAAGCACAGTATGTTATAGAAAGACATAAGCTATCACGTAGCCAATTACGTGCTTTAAAGAAGCGTCCTCACTTTAGACCTTCTGTTATAGATACAGCTATTGACCTAGGCGAGAACTATAATAAAGAGTATTGGGAAGACGATCTATCAGATTATTCACCAGAACATTCTATTGCAAGGTATGAAGTGTTAGAATACTGGGGCATGTGTGATATGGACATGCTACGTAATGAGCAGGTTACTATACCACCAGAGTTAGAAGACTATGATGAAGTACAAGTAAATGTATGGATATGCAATGGTAAAGTACTACGAATGGTTCTTAATCCATTTAAACCTGCGACTATACCTTACATGGCAGCTCCCTATGAATTGAATCCATATAGCTTCTTTGGTGTAGGCATAGCAGAGAACATGGATGACACACAGACATTGATGAATGGTTTTATGCGTATGGCTGTAGACAATGCTGTAATGTCAGGTAATCTGTTAATAGAAATAGATGAAACCAACTTAGTTCCCGGACAGGACTTGAGTGTATATCCCGGAAAAATATTTAGAAGACAAGGTGGTGCACCCGGACAAGCTATTTTTGGTACAAAGTTTCCAAACGTATCAAATGAAAATATGCAATTGTTTGATAAAGCAAGAGTATTATCAGATGAAAGCACAGGACTGCCAAGCTTTTCTCATGGGCAAACAGGAGTATCAGGAGTAGGACGAACTGCGTCTGGTATCTCTATGCTTATGAATGCTGCAAGTGGTGGTATAAAGAATGTTATAAAAAATGTAGATGACTATTTACTTAGACCTTTGGGTGAAGGACTGTTTCGATTTAACATGCAGTTTAACTACGATAAAGCAACTAAAGGAGATCTGGAAGTAAAAGCTCGTGGTACAGAAAGTTTGATGGCTAATGAAGTACGTAGCCAACGATTGATGCAGTTTATGCAGATTACAAGTAACCCTGCCCTAGCTCCTTTTGCAAAGTTTCAGTACGTAATCAGCGAAATAGCTAAGTCATTAGACTTAGACCCAGACAAAGTAACTAACAATATGGATGAAGCTGCCTTACAGGCAGAGCTTATGAAAAAGTTTCAGCAACCCCCTGAAGCACCCACCCCTCCTGCAGGAGCTAATCCCTTAGACCCAACAGGAGCAGGTGGAGCAACTATAGGTACAGGTCAAGTACCTTTACCACAAGAGAAAGGATTTTCTGGAAATGAACAACAGCCAAGCCAACAACCTGCAGGACAAGCTCCTCAGCAAAATGAAGCCCCTAGTCAACAACAAGGACCAATGGGACAGCTTCAGTGAATACGTTAATTACCTAATAGCACAGAACCACGCTATTATGGAACAGACAAACGATTTAGTTATACTGCACAGATCGCAGGGAGCTATTCTAATGTTAAGACGATTGCGTCTATTACGAGAGCATATAAACGCAAATGGAAAGACCTAGAAAGGAATAATAATGGAACAGCAGACAAAAATGGCTTTCATGCAAGAGGGTGGCTTACAGGACGAAGGTGGTCAGGTAGAGTCTACATCTGGTAATGATGTACCAGTAGGTGCATTAAAAGAAGAAGTAGCTGATAATATACCTGCTATGGTAAGTGAAGGTGAATTTATTTTTCCTGCTGATGTTGTTCGTTATATAGGTTTAAATACGCTCATGCAAATGAGACAAGATGCCAAGCAAGGCTTAAAGATGATGGAAGAGATGGGTCAGATGGGTAACGCAGAGGAAGCTACGTTACCTGATGACATGCCTTTTGGTATGGCAGATTTAATGATAGTAGGAACTGGTGAGCCAGAAGAAGCCGAAGAGCCTAAAGAAAAAGCCCAAGGTGGTATAGTAGAGATGCAAACAGGTGGACTGTTCGATGATCCAAGGTTTACTAGTCAAGGTAAAGCTCCCCCTACTCTTACAGACGAAGATAAAAAAGAAATAGAAGATTCATTGCTAGGTACTGTGTATGGTAATATAGTAATGAAAAGATTTGTAGATGCAGATGGTAATGTAAAATATATACCTCATATAGATGGTAAACCTCAGATGCCAATACCTGAAGGTTTTCAAGTTGATAATTCTGCTCCTACTCCACAAAGCACTATTAGCCCTAGAACAACAGAGAGTAGTAGTGGTAGCGATCCTTCAGGAGAAGACCCTGCTTTTTCAGGAGAAGTTACTAATCCTTTTGGAGATCAGGGAACAGCATCTTTTGATATAAATAAACTATCGGCAAAAGATTTAGTAAAATATTATGGATCATTTTCTAGTCCAATGAATAGGTATTTATCCATAGGAGTAGGGGCATTGTTTGGAGGTGTTCCTGCTCTAGCTATAGGAACTATGCAACAGCTATCTCAAACACGAGGTCCTAATAGTTTAAGAGCTACAGAAAAATTACTAGCACAGAAAGTAAAAAATGGTGAGGTATCAGGCACATTATTAAATGAGCTAAAAGAACTAGAAAAAAGAGCAAAAGAAAAAGGAACAGGACCTACAAGTTTTATATCAAAACTTATTGGTAAAGCATCAGGGGGCGATGAAAATAAAAAAGCTACTATTACTTCTGCTTTTCAGCAAGGCGATGGTAAAAAATTTAATACTGCAACAAAAGGAATAGTAATAGATCCAAAAGAAGTTATGGATATTGATTTTATGGATATTGATATAAACGAGCCTGAAGTTGAAAAAATTCCTAATGCAATTTCACTCAAGTCAAGACAGGACTTGGCAACTAGCACTGCAAAGAGGGCTACTGCAATTCCTTTAGTAGAAAGACAAGGTGAATTACAAGGTTTAAGAAAAGCATCTCAATCAGATTTATTTAAAACAGCTTTTGGATTAGAAGGATTTGACAGAGCAAGAAGTTCTCCTTATGAAGCAGAAGGCAGATCTCAACTAGGTTCAGAAAAATCTGCTGAAAAAAAAGCAGAAGAAAGAAGAGCAATAGTAGGTGATGATTTCTTTGGAGAAGCAGAGCTAGGTGCATTGGGTAGCAGAAAAGATGATGAAGGACTAAGTCAAATAGGACAACGCAAAAAATCTAACAAGAGAATTACTACTCCTGCAAAACCACCTGCTCCTAAATCTTTATTTGGTAGAACTATGTTTGACGACTTTCTTCAAGGTGTAAAAACGGATGATAAGGGAAATAAAACAAAAGCAGATGGCTCACCTATATCGCAAAAAGAGCTAAACGCAATAGAAGAAAATACACAAAGGGTTAGAGATCGTACTGTAAAAGCTTACAGTGATCCAACTTTAAGTCCTGTTCAAAGACAAGAGATGATACACGGTATAGATCTAGGACAGTCGGCACAAGATTTTTCAGATGCTATATCAGGAAACCTTGTAGCAAACAAAGGGGGTCTAGCTAAATTATATGTAGGTGGTGTACCTACAAAGCCTATGAAACCACAGACATTAAAGAAAGGTGGTTTAGCCACACCCAAGGTTAAACCAAAACGAATGAAGAAGGGTGGACTAGCTTCTAAAAAATAAGTTCACAATATGTTGGCTACCTAACTCCCCACTAACATGGCAACAGTTAGCCCTAACGAAAGGTAAGTAATATGGCAGAAGCAGAAGCAATGGTGGTAGAAGCCACACCAAAAAAAGTAATGGCATTAGCATCTCGTAAGTATTCAAGAGATGAAAAGCTTCAAAAGGATCAAGAAGAATTAGACAAACTTCTAGCAGAACAAAAGGGAGAAGTTAAAGAGGAAGTAGTAGAAGAGCCTGAACCCACCTCTGTAGAAGAGAAGACATTTAAAAAACGCTATGGCGATCTTCGTAGACATGCACAACAAAAAGAAACTGATCTACAAGATCAGATCAATCAGCTAAGAGAACAGCTTGATAGTGCTACTAAAAAACAAATGAAGCTACCAAAGTCTGACGAAGACATTGAAGCATGGGCAAAACAACATCCTGATGTAGCAGGTATAGTAGAAACTATCGCTATTAAAAAATCTCAAGAACAATCTAAAGAACTTGAGGACAGGATTAAAAAAATAAATGAAATGCAAGATTCAGCTACAAAGGAAAAAGCTGAAGTTGAGTTGTTAAAAATACACCCTGACTTTGCCGAAATACGAGAGGACGATGACTTTCATAACTGGGCAGAAGAACAGCCACAGTGGGTACAGAAAGCTTTATACGAAAATGATGACGATGCAAGATCTGCATCTCGTGCTATCGATTTGTATAAATCTGACAGAGGTATTGGAAAGCAAAAAGCAGACACAAAAGATGCTGCCTTTGCTACTAATACTAAATCGTCACGTACTAAGCCACAAGCTAAAGATGAGTCAAGCTATCTAAAAGAATCCCAAGTGCAGAAGATGACAGCACAGGAATATGAAAAAAGGTCAGACGAAGTTATGGAAGCTATCCGTAGTGGTAAGTTTGTCTATGATGTATCTGGTTCTGCTAGATAAAAAAAGTTTGACATTTAAATAATTATACATATAACTATGTATATACGACTAATATACACTTATAACCCCTTTATGGATTACTTATGAGTGTATATCACTTAACAAAAAACAATGTGATAAGACTAACCTAGTTTAACTAGCCCAGTATGTACAACTGCACCTAGCGATAATTAGCCTCTGTATCAGTAATTGTGATTTGTATTTGTTCTGAAAAAGATGGAGGATTAACTATGGCTTTTTCAACCGCTGCAGGTTACGGCAACTTACCTAATGGTAATTTCTCGCCAGTAATCTACTCCAAACAGGTACAACTTGCTTTCCGTAAGTCATCTGTTGTGGAAGGTATAACCAATTCTGATTATTTCGGTGAGATATCAGCAATGGGTGATACCGTTAAAATTATCAAAGAGCCTGAGATTACTGTAAAAGAGTATGCTCGTGGCACAACTATTCACCCTCAAGATTTAGATGACGAGGATTTTACTCTTGTCGTTGACAAAGCAAACTATTTTGCATTTAAAGTTGACGATATTGAGGAAGCTCACTCTCATGTAAATTTTCAATCACTCGCTAGTGATAGAGCTGCATACAGATTATCTGATCAGTATGACCAAGAAGTTCTAGGCTACCTATCTGGATTTAAGCAATCAGTCAAGCATGGCATACCTGACACAGTTAACGCTACAGCAAGTGGCGATAAAGCTGTCACAACTGCAGGGTCAGACGAATTGCTTGCAACTATGCAGGTAGACGCTGAAGACTTCAATGGTGGTACATCAGGTAACTCTATTGTTGTTCAGCCTAGAGGTGCAGGAGATGGTATTGTAACTACTACTGCTCATGCTTCTCCTATGCAAGTTTTAGCTAGAATGTCTAGAAAGCTAGATCAACAGTTTGTTGATAAAGCAGGTAGATGGCTAGTTATTGACTCTGTATTTGCCGAACTACTAAAAGACGAAGACTCCAGAATTATGAATGGTGACTTTGTTTCTTCTAAGGATGAACTTAAAAACGGAATAGTTTTTAGTAACTTACACGGTTTTCAGGTTTATCAGTCTAACAACTTACCTCAAGTGGGTAATGGTCCTACAGGAGCAACTGCTACTGGATCAACTCATTTTGGTGTTCTTGTTGCAGGACATAGTTCAGCAGTTGCTACTGCAGAGCAAATCAATAAAACTGAGACATATCGTGACCCTGACAGCTTTGCTGACATCGTCAGAGGTATGCATCTGTATGGACGTAAAATCTTACGACCAGAAGCACTGACTCGTGCTTTTTATGTATCTAAATTCTAAGGGAGGACTGAAACATGGCTACTTATTCATCAAGCTTACAAGCAGTACACAGACCTTCTGCTCCTGCTCCTTACTTGATAAGCAATACCATTGACATTGCTGTGGAGAATACGAATAATGCTGCGGCTTTGGCTGCAAACGATATTCTAAAAATCTTCACACTGCCAAAGGATACTCTTATCATGGCTGCAGGATATGAGGTTGAAGCTCTATTAACTGGAGAGTCAAACGATACAACATTTAACTTGGGTATTACTGACGCATCAACAGGTGGTATTGCCGCTGACGTTGACGAGTTTGTTGCAGCAATGGACACTGACGCTATGGCAGTTGGTTCATACGCTACAATGATTCCCGGAGTATTCCCAAATCTTGTTGGTTCATCTACAACCACTCTTGACCTTGAACTACAGGCTGCATCTACTGCACCTACTGGTGGTAAAATAAGGGTCTGGATGGTGTTAATGAATATTGACAATCCCGGAACATATGATGCTAACGAAGTTGACAGAGATCAACTAGCTTAAACTATACTTTAGGGGGCAAGTGTAACAGGATTGACTTGCCCTCTATATTATAATAGGGAGGAAGAAACATGGCAGATGCAGTAACATCTGAAACTTTAGTAGATAGTAATTCTCATGCAGTCATGCGTTTTAGAAGCGTTAGTGATGGTTCAGGTGAATCTGCTGTAGTAAAAGTAGACGTAAGTGCTTTAGGTGGTAACACAGTAGGAAGTCCTACTATAGCTTGTAGCTTAGTAACAATAGAACAAATATGGTTTAATACCGTAGGAATGTCCGTAGAATTATTTTGGAATGCATCAACAAATGTTTCCTGTAGAAAAATAAAGATAGACTCAGAAGGCTATCTAGACTTTAGAAATTTTGGTGGACTAGTAAACAATGCAGGAAGTGGTGTCAATGGTGACTTGCTTCTTACAACAACAGGACACAGCAACACAGACACATATGACATTATATTGTCAATGAGAAAACAGTATTAAGGATTAGAAATTGTCTAGTAGTTATCTCATACTTACTAACAATGTGTTAGCAAGACTAAACGAAGTACAACTTACCTCTAGTAATTTTAGTACAGCTAGAGGTATTCAGACACAAGCACAGAATGCCGTGAATGAATCTATACGATACATAAATCAAAAAGAATTTAATTATCCGTTCAATCATTCCACAGCTTCACAAACTCTCACAGCAGGTGTAGTACGTTATGATCTACCTGCCAATACAAAGTCAGTAGACTATAACACTGTACGATTGGTAAAAGATAATGACTTGGGTACAGGTGGTGGTAAGTTAGCTTCTCTGAACTACAATGACTATATAAATCATTACATAACACAAGAAGATGAGATCAACTCTACAACGGCTGCAGAAGCTATTGACGCAACAGAGACAGAGATAGACTTAACAAGTGCAACAGGGTTTGACAGTGCAGGTACAGTGTTCATTGACAATGAGCAGATAAGCTACACAGGCATAAGCACAAACACATTGACAGGCTGTACTCGTGGAGCAAGCTCTACCACAGCCACAACACACAGCAGTGGTGTTGTAGTTACGCAGTTTGATGGTGGTGGTATACCAAGATTTATCATACGATCTGCAGATAACAACTATCTTCTCTATCCTTTCCCTTCAAAAAAATACAGCATAAAGTTTGACTTCTACACAATACCTACAACTCTGTCTGCACATGGAGATACAACAAGTGTACCTGCACAGTTTGATGCAGTCATAGTAGATGGAGCTACAGCATTTGTGTATCAGTACAGAGGTGAGACAGCACAATACCAACTTAACTTTGCACGATTTGAGCAGGGTATTAAGAATATGCAGACACTATTAGTAAATAAGTTTGAGTACATACGATCTACATACATACCAAGAACACATTCAAACGTAATTGATTTAGACGCAAGGGTACAATAATACATGCCTGATCTGTCCCAAACACAGCCAACAGCATTTAACTGCCAAGGTGGATTGGTTCTAAACAGGTCTACCTTTATGATGCAACCCGGTGAAGCTCTAGAACTACAAAACTTTGAGCCTGACATTGAAGGTGGCTACAGAAGAATAAACGGCTTTAGTAAATACGTAAGTGTAATAGTACCTAGTACAAGCTCTGACAGTGAAAAAGTTTTAATGGTTGCAACCTTTGGTGACTTGGTTGTGGCAGCTAGAGGTGAGAAGATATTTACTGCTACAGCAGGTGGTGGTAGTTGGACTGAAAGAGACAGTGGTAGAACAAGTGCAGGTAAGTATAACTTTGAACGCTACAACTTTGATGGTAATGACAAGCTTATAGTAGTAGACGGAACTAATGCTCCTACGTTTTTTAACACAGCAATGTCAGCAACAGATGTTAGTGAAAGTGATGTAGCAGGGTCTAAGTTTGTAACAGCTTTCCAAAGTCACATGTTCTACGCAGGTAAGTCTACGACACCACAGACACTAGTATTTAGTGTTCCATTTGACGAAGATGACTTTACAAGTGCTACTGGTGCAGGAACTATAAAAGTAGACGATGTTATAACAGGACTAAAAGTTTTTCGTGATAATTTATTTATCTTTTGTGAGAACAGAATATTTAAACTGTCAGGTACATCGTCAGCTAACTTTTCCATATCAGCAGTTACCAGAGACATTGGCTGTATAAACGGAGATACGATACAGGAATTTGCAGGTGACTTAATATTCTTAGGACCTGATGGTTTAAGAACGGTTGCAGGTACAGCAAGAATTGGTGACGTTGAGCTAGGTACGATAAGTTCTAATGTGCAGTCCATATTTGACGACAACCTATCAAGTGCATCTGAGTTTGAGAGTGTGGTAATACCAGACAGAACACAATACAGAATGTTCTTTACAAAAGCAAACACAGCACAGAATAGTACAAAAGGTGTAGCATGTGTTCTAAAAGGACAAGCGTTTGAGTTTTCTGAGTTAAGAGGAATACGACCTGCATCAACAGACAGCTTTGTAAAAGCAGGAGATGTTATAGTTCTACACGGTGACTACTCAAACGGATTTGTGTATAGACAAGAATCAGGTAACACTTTTGATGGCACAGCAATAAACGCTAAGTATAGAAGTCCTGATATGACCTTTGGTGACGCAGGTATACGAAAGCACATGCAACGTGTGATTGTAAACTTT
>Ga0209535_1002309_pt1 | contig 12424 bp, 21 predicted proteins | sample LinPmetageLP28_FD_184041 | JGI IMG/M metagenome (GOLD analysis project Ga0209535, IMG submission 184041) | Marine viral communities from the Pacific Ocean - LP-28 (SPAdes) (version 2) | ecosystem: Environmental > Aquatic > Marine > Oceanic | place: Pacific Ocean | collected 2009-08-22
CAGAATTTACTGCTGATGATTTTTCAGGTATGGTCGATGAAGACAATTTATTTGTGAGTTATAACTACCACTTTTAATTAGTTAAACAAAGACTTTAGGCGCCTCTCTTTTGATTGGCGCCTTTTTTTGTGGATAAAATATACTTTTTGTTTTAGTGGCATAAATAGAGTCGAAACAGATATAACCAGTTGTTATAAAGTTTTATAAGGGTTATGAATAAAGGGAATAACACACATGCACAGAACACATAAAGTAAGAGAACAAATAGAATTGATATGCCTCATTAGTATCTTCTGCTTTTCAATTCTCGCAATCAGCCCTATATAATATTACACACAGAGAATATTAAAATGGTCATAGACACAAAAGTTAGGTTTAGTTTTTATACAATGCTTATGATATCTTTACATACACTAGACAGTGGTGCAGGGATAATGGCAGCATTAAGAAATTATGAAGGTACATCACACTACAGACAGACAGGAGAATTATGAATACTATCAAATTAGTAATTGATAAATCAGGTATATTTAAGAAAGTAGATCAGAAGTTAGAAGCATTATGTTATGCTATGCTTTGGGGATCGATGTTTTTATGTATGTCACAATTATTTTACATGTAAGATAACATGAGAGACGCAACACCAGAAGAACAACAAGCATGGTTTGAAGAAGACTTCTTTATGAAAGGAGACTTTGATGTAATGAAGTTGTTTGTAGTTGTCCCGGCAGTAATACAAATTATGTGTTTGGGTATGATGGGTTTGGTGATGTTATTTAACTCATATTTGTTTTAATGTTAAAAAATGCTTTAAAAGCCCTTATGGGTTTGGGTAAGCCGAGTGGACTAATTGAGGTAACTGCTTCAAATATTTTGATTTTTGCATTCCTCCTTGCTTCATTGTTTTTGGGGACAGTTTCAATTCTTCTACTCGGTGTTTACTTTCTTCAAGGTGTTTGATGTTGCGGAGTATCAAGTTGATATAATGCTTCTTCATCTAATACTACTACAGATTTAGTATTAAAACTTTCCCCGCTTTGTTCCCACTCAAAATTAAATGTATGACCACTCTGTCTAAACCCAACATAACCATATGTTGACCAAGAATCATGTTTAGGATAACTCCAAATTGCAATTGCGTTTTCGTGGTAGCCCTGAGACGTAGTTTTCATTAATAATTTTTGTCCTATGCCTCTTCCTCTATAATCTTTATTAACATATAAACCTCTTGATCGATACATTCTGTCTAGTGTCATGTGACCAGAGTTAACACCTATTAATTTTTCATTATCAAATGCTCCCCAAAACGTAGGAGTAAATTTTTGATTTTCTAAATCATATGTGTCAGTTTGTATATACTGATGATTTTCGTCAAGTATTAATTGCTTCATACAATTCATAGCACTGTTTGGTTCTAGTGACATATTAGGTAAATATTTCTTCCACACTTCACATATTTCATTAAATGTAATTTTCTTAATTATAATCATTTGGGAAAATCCATAGTATACATTGATTTTTCAGGAGAGCCAGGAAGATACAAATCATCTTTGTGTGCCCATCGAACTGTAAATGCTAGTCTAGGTTTTTTATCTGGACTCATATTTGAATTTACACCATGAAAAGAAGCATTGCCGTTTATAGAAATTGCTTCATTTTGTTTAGGTCTGTAGATATACCCACTATAAAAGTATAACTCTCCACCTTGTCCTTCTACATGGTCATGTAGATAAAATGTAAGTGATCTTGCTCTAGCAGTTTTACATGATGGTGTATTAAAAAATTGATCAGCCATATCTGCATGAGGATGAAGATAACTTTGATATTCTAAATAATTAAAATGCATTCTAAAAGGTAACCAGTTTTCATCATGAGGCGGTTGATTTTTAAATTTATTAATGTGATGAAAGAATATAGGATGAATAGAATTTCTTAGACGATTCCAAGTCCAATCGACTATAGTATCAGAAGTTTGATACCACCAGTCTTGTTCAGCAGTCAAATCAAATACGACTTGTTGTTCTCTTGCATTTTGTTTATGTGCTACGATATGATGCCGCTTATTGTTGTATGTGAATGAAGTTCTATGAGTTAGATATGTACTTCTATCCGGTTGTTCTAAGTAACTTATTACTGTGTCTTTTAAAGATTTGTAAAATTGTTTATCGTAGATGTTTGAGAATTTATATGCATGTAAAGGTTGAGCAATCTCTACCCAATGCTTGTTGGGTTTGTCTTCTTTGTATTCTGTAACGTTCATAAAGATATTTATGACGTTTAGGTTTGCTTAATTATTAACTTTGAACCATTGTCCTGGATCATCAAACTTCATAAAGTATTTGAAATCATACTTTGGTTTGTCTTTCCAATCATATGGATTGCTATATCTATTTTCTAAGATATAAGTTTTACCATCGACGGCAACACCACATACTAAATGATCTTCACCTGTTTCTGTAACACAGTATATCACAGACACATCTTTTTTGTCAATACCTTCTTTGATTAGAAGTTCTGCACATGTGTTAGAAAATCCATCACAGTCATCACTAAAGCCTTCGTCTGCTAAAACTGCATCTGCATGACTAGTCCAATGTTCGGCTTGCATGTATTGCTTATCGTCATGTATATATGTGAATTTACTTTCGACTAATGCATGAACTTTGTTTGCGATTTCCTTACTCATCTACTTCTTCCTCTTTGCAAAGAATAGATTCAGGTTCTCGTTCACACATTTCTTTTTGTCCCTTAAGGACGATGTTGACAGGTTCTCCTGTCATCTCTGTTGGACCTGTTTCTTCGACAACAGTTGTGGCGCAACTTACTAAAAAGCAAATTGCAAATAGACTGATTAGTCTTTGTATTCTTCTTTCCATAATGTCCATCCACCGTATACGATAGCGGCGTACGCAACTAGAGTTGCAATGCCTTTAAACATTAAAAAGCATACACCGGCTGTAATTAAAGCGGCTCCGTCCCAAGATGTTCTTTCTTTTAATCTTGCACTTACCCAACCTTTAACGAAACTGAAAATTGATTTAATTTTATCCATTATCTTACCTTTATTTTAATGATCGAGACCACGTCACAAAGAAACTAATACTGTTAACATCTGTCAATGCTAGTGTAACGTCAGCCTCTAATGATTCATAATCAGCCTCATCTTCCCATGAGTTTGAATGAAAGTAGAAAATTGTATTAGATTTAATCGTGGTTTTGCTTGTTTTACCTACACCGACAAATTCAATCATTTCTAATTTAGTATCTGCTGGTAGTTTGATATCTTTAGCAGTTGCTATATTAATAAGACCTGTTACAGGATCTAAGTTTATATATTTGGAATATTTTTCTTGGATATCTTTCTTTAAAAATTCAATTGAGAATTCAGGCTTGTCATCAGGATATAATTTTAAAAACCTACTAAAGTCTAAGTTAGAGTTTAAATCAATAACTAAATCAGTGTCACCATTAGCAACACCTAAATATGATACCATATCTGCATCTTTGTAGTTTGATAATGGATCAGCAGTAAAGACATATGCTAAGTTGTTTTGTTCTTCAGTAAAAGTCGAATCTTCAAATAACAATGCATTTTTAGTTGCACTGTCTAATATATTTTTTTTCATTTCTGTTGCAGTTACCATGTCTTCGTTCATTGAACCGATTACACCTGCAATACCTGCAACTAATGGAGCCGCAAATGATGTACCAGATGTGATACCGTAAGGACTTGACACCCCACTTGTATGGGCTATCATTACAGATTCACCAGGAGCAAATAAATCTAACGATAAACCTGCGCCAGTTACTAAATCTTCATCACTAGGTGAAATATTATTGAATCCTGACGGGATATCGTATTTGTCAACTGAACCAACTGTTAAACATCCGTCAATACCAGCTGGAGAAACTAACTCAACGTCAATTCCATTGTTACCAGCAGCCGCTATTACAGTTACACCTGCACTCATTAATGATTCAAATTTTGCATCTAAGTATGATGAACGAGCAACACCCCAAGATACATTTAGTATTCTTGTTTTGTTTGGATTTGCTACTACTTCTGTTTCTAATGCATCTAATGCTTTACCTAATTCTAAGATTGATGCTTGTTTGCTTACGCCTGGATCAATTAGTTGTCCGTCTTCATTTGTTTTGTTACCGGCAATTTTGATAACTCTTAGTTTAACGTTATCAGAAATACCTAAATTCTTACCAACTGCCATCGATGCTACACCAGTACCGTGACCTACTTGGTCGCCTTCTTCCCATATGCCGTCTAAACACCAAAATGTATCAGATTCTAAATCTTCTCCTGAAAATTCTTCGTGTGTAAGATCAACACCTGAGTCCATAATATATAATTCAGGCTTTGAAACATAAGTTGAGTCATGCATTGAATATGATGGTGCTAGTGGACGATAAGTAGATGCTACTCTGATACGTGCCCATTGTCCTTCAGCATCTGAAGGATTAATTTCAGTGTCTGTCGTATCCATTTTAGATACAGTACTAGTACCTAAGAATTCTACTGGTGAATCTGAAATATCTATTCCGTCTACTGCTTCACCTAATGCCAAACCTTTAGATGATTTAACTCTGAAGAAGCCTTTGCCTAAATCTTCTTCGACAGTTGTCCCTTCAAGTGCTTCAATAGTGGCTTTATCGCCTTTAACGATAAATTCATGTTCATCTTCATCTTTCTGCTCTAGTGAGCAAGATGTATCCTTGATTGCATCTTCAGCAAGATGCCACTCTAATTCAAGTGAATCTCCTTCAGGTGCTGACAGTTTCCACTTTTCTGCGAATGCTTTTGCATTCACATCACTGTCAAATGTAACTTTCAATTTACTCATGTGTTTGGGCTCCAAAATTTATGTGCATAACTATATTGTATTTATCACTACTACAGAATACTGTAGGATAAGCACAGATATATTTCACAACTCTATTTATCGATTAAATAATTGTATGTCCTTCAAAGTACATTTAATACATGATTTAAATTACGGCTTTAACGAGCCAACAGAAGCCTCTGACTTAGAGTTACCTGACTGTGATTTAGTAATACTTAATGGTAATTTGGCTCAATCTAGTAAACGCAGTGCATATTATTCATTTGAATTATGTTCACGTTATCCCAACATACAATTTGTATACAATGAAGGTTACCAAGAAAGATATTTAGGTCAATCAGATAAGTGGGAATATGAATTTGAAAACGCTATGAAGTTGCGTGTTAACCAAGAGCAGTGGCCCAAAAATCTACATTGGAAAGATCCTAGATCACCAAATGGTTTAGAGATTTTACTACAAACAGGACAAACAATTTCTGTATGGCCTGCATTTGGCTTTCCTAATATTGTAAATTACGACGGAGACTGGGAAGACACGTGGTTTTATTGTAATATATGCGAAGGACAGATTCCAGTATATAAGTTAGAGTCAGATATTTTGCCAGAGACCGATCTAAAAATCTTTGGTGACATTGATAAGTGGGCAACTGAAGAATTTATTAAACAAAAATATACAGAACAGCATAACATGATTAAAGATTGGGAAACTAAACAGTTAGCAGACAAATATTATGGTATACTTGTAACACATATTAGTCCATATAATGATACTAGATTAGAAGACATCTCATATACAGGATATAATATTCATTTACATAATCGTATATGGGCTACTACTCACATCAACAAAAAAGTAAACTATGTCGGTGCTGATTTAGTATCTAATCCTGGAAGAGGATCAGGGCCTCGAGGGAAAGTGCTTGAAGTAGATTGAGTCTAAAAAGACTTGGTGTTCCGGCTTCATATCTATCTTATACTTGTTTCTATCATTGTTTGCACCTTCTATTCGTCCTAACGGTTGTCTAAACTGTCTTTCAAATGCCCAACCATCTCCTGTCTTTTCTTCAAACAAATCTTTAACTTTTTCAAATCCTGTATACTTAGTATCTTGTCGCATGATATCAAAACCTATTCGTTTGTATCCGATAATCTTTTGTTCATACTTTGCATGACGTAATTTTTGATACTCTTCCCATGCTACGCCGTCTGCATTTTCTGGCAAGTCATTTCCAATGATTGGTGTAGACACTGCTAATGCTAGTGCTAACTCAGGACTAAAAGATAAGAAACTACCTTGCACTGCTATTTGAAATTTGTCATGGCAATTAACCCAATTAAATTCATTTATTCCTAAATTTTTACCATAGTCTCCTTGATGTCTGTCTGGAGCATTGCCACCAAAACATACACCAGTGTAACCCATGTGTGTTAAAATCTCTACAAATCTATAATGAGTATTAAATTGAGGACTTAATCCTCCATACTTTTCTGACATTGCTAGATTGTCTCTAGTTAAAAATGATACAATATCAAATTCTATTTCTCTATAAGGTATGTCAAATGTATGACAGTATGCTTTAGCATGATCTACATCATGTTTGTTCAAGTCATCTTTAAATGTAAAAATGATAACATGCGCCTCTAAATCTGCTTCTGCAAAACAATGTAACATTGCTTGACTATCAATGCCACCACTAAAACATAATGCTGGGAAAGGGCCCAACGATGCATGACATCTTTCTGCGGCTTCTACTCTCCATCTCTTTAACTTTTCATCATTAAACGTTTCTAATTCACGCATAATCTTACTAGATACATTCATTTTATGTCCTTTACCATTGCTATCAGTCATGCCAGACATGTCTAACCAATTGTTATAGAAAGGAACTGTTTTATACTGCGACAATTTTTTTCACCATTTTATTTAATATATGTTCATCTGTGTTAATGTTTAATACTAACATTAAACAATTATCAACAAAACTAAACAAACTATGTAGTCTGCTTGTGTTAATAAAATATGTTGCACCTAATTCTAAGTTCAACACACGATCTTCTTGTATCCACTTCATGTCGTTAGGACCAAAGTTATATATAGGTACAAGAATTCTAAATGTTGGCACTGCTACTATTGCACCATTATCTCTATGAGGTGGAAAAAATCCACCTTTATCTAATCTTAAGAAATGTGTTCTACCTAGATTAGGTTCCCAGAAGTTTAAAAATTCATCTAGTTCTGGTATCAATGCACAGACATTTGTTCTAGTTGTGAAGTCTCCTTCGTTATAAGATTCACCATGCATTCTTGCCCACTCTCTCAAACTGTTTAAGTCAGGGCCGTCGAACTTACCATCTAAACTTGTAACACTTAATCCATAACGATTATTAGGTTTCTTGTGACCCTGATATTCTTTCCATCCTGGGTGTTTACCACATACATCTTTGACTTTATTCAAGTCCATTTTGGGGAAGTCTAATTCTACAACTTCTCCCCAGTTAACAATAAAGTCAGTTAGTGAAGCCATATATCATATTTATTCAGTAAATACAAGTATGCAATTAAAATTTATAGCACCAGGATATATAGATACAGACAAATGCAAAATAGCACGTTCTATTTGTGAGGCTACAGCAAAGTTAATATCATTGCCCGAAGACTTGACTATAGAGTTCTCAGTAATGCCTAATAATGTATACGGAGACTCTACTTTAGACAACAAAAGTAACAAGTATATCAGACTTAACTCACAGTTGCGTGTAAACGATCTAATGATACCTCTCGTACATGAACTTATACACGTTAATCAAATGCATGAAGGCAAACTAATGATTACACATGATAGTATTTTTGTTTGGGATACTGTACCTTATGAAGTAAATTTAAAAGATATACATTATAAAGACTATCAAATGCTACCTTGGGAAGCAGATGTAAGACATAGACAACCTAAATTATTAAACGAGTTACTTAAATCTTACAAGTAATAGAAGCGGTATCTATATAATCAGGCAGTGAAATGTTATATCTGTCACAATTTTCAATTTTTTTGTCTGTTGACATTGCAGGCCACTCTTTGTTTGTATTCAGTATTTGATGAAGATCCTGACTATCAAGCCAATCTAATCTAAACACATTAGGTCTTATCATGTATCCTTTTGACCAGTCTTGTATACATAGATACATCTGATTCTGAGCAATGTACTCTCTCAATTCTATTTGACAGCCCGGACCAGTATTCATAGTATATATAAAATTATCAGAATGATATCGCATACTAAATTTTTCAAACTCATCACTGCCCATATATAGAAACCAATCTTGTATCGCAATATCTTCAGCAGATGCTGGGTTATCAGAAGATAAATTGACTTGTATTTCTAAACCTGTAATATATATTGAATTAGGTTCTGGTTTTATTATGGAAATTTCTTTGCCTGCATCGTCACCAAATAATATCTTTTGTGTAACGGGTAGCACATCAGGTCTAGTATCAAAAATACAATCATACTTTGTGTCTAATTGTTTTTCTCGTCTTCTTAGATGAGGCAGAACCATTATGTTCATATAAGGTGGACCGAGTTGTCCGTTGTACCACTTGCCTTTCCAATCGCCTTGTGTCAAAATTGAATTCTCAAATGTATGTGATAGGATTTGAAAATGAATTAAATTTTGATCTTTGAATGTCCCTTCAATGCCGTCAGTGTTAGAACTGTCCCAAGTTGTAAAATAATAGTCTACATTGTCTGCTATACTATCATAGAACTCAAATACTTTTGGTGCATTAAAGTTCCATGTACGTACATGACCTCGTAGTACAACTGCAATGTGTTTCATTTTCTTCATCGTCTTTTTTTCTTTGTCTTCTCTACAGTTTTTCTCTTTATAGGCGACAATTCATCAACATAATCCCAATCTTCTCTGAATAGACAGAAACGTCTGTTCTTATCAAGTGTTTCATAAACAAATTGCATTGCTAACATCTGTACAACTTTGCCTTCAAATCTACCGTTAAGTTTACATATGTGATATATTAAGTCTCCTACTTGCGGATTCTTTTTGCTTTTCTTTACCATAACTTATTCTCTATACAATGTTGATATAAATATTCAGCCCAATGTCTATGTCCTTCAGCACTAGGATGAAAGACAATAAAAACTTCTTCAGCAGTTCCTTTAGTTAGCATGTGTTGCCATGCAGTTGTATCTCTGATAAACGTATCACTATCAATGTCTTCCCATAGTGCTTTATCTCCAGGAGTAATCTTGTTAAAGTTCTTTTCGTATTCTTCATCGTCCCATTGATAAATCATCTTTTCATGGTGATGATAAAATGCTTGATGCATAACAAACTTAATGTTATAGTTCTTTAGTATCTTTGACATCTGCCAAACTTGATTAATGTGTCTATGAATAAACTCAGTCTCTGACCAAAACTTATCAAAGTATAAACGAAAGAATTTATTTAAATCTTCGTCTCCTTCATGGTCTTGATCCATACTCCAAGGTCCAAATGCAATTTTATGATCATCGAATCCTGTTTCACTATGACGCCAAGGCTTTCTAGTATGAAACTCTCTACGTTCTGGACTTGACCAACCGATAGATATAAACAAGTCTGAAGTATCTCTACCTGTAAAGTATCCTTCTGTAGACAAGTACTCCATTAAAACTCTTACGATTGCATCATTTGACAACGACGGCTCACTTAAGTCTATTAGTTCGTCTGCATTCATCATGTCTGCAAATCGATTGATGTATCTATTCTTTAATCTGTATTCTATGTTTTTTGGTATGCTTTGTCTTTCAAATCCACCACCTGGTAAGTTCATAATTGGTTCCGGATCTATAGCAGGATCTACTAACTCTGCTCCCCAACACCAACTGTCACCTACTCCTACTAGTCTCATGTTCTCATCACTTTAATCTTTTGTACCCAGTCACTACATATGCCTGAGCAGTCTACGTCTAATGTATTTTCTAATGATGGATCAGTGACTTCTGGCATAACCATAATACTACGTTTAGTTAAATCTTTTCCTATGTTAGTCCATATAAATCTTTTGTTAGTCAATGTATAGTCATCATTCTCATGCCAAAATACATTTGCTTCGTTTATTTCGATGCCACCAAAGAAACGTAATGCTTCTATGTTCTTACAGTGTAACCAGTATCGGTTATTTAATACTACAATGTGTGCTGGATATTGAGGTTCGTCATGACCAAACCATATGTCTCCGTCTATCATCCATATATCAACTTCTACATCAAAGCCTGCGTTCAATGCTTCTTTTATGTGATCAGGATGATTCTCTAATGCTGACGGGCCGTTAATGTTTCCTCTATGTGCTATGTATCTCATAGAGTCTTTAATATTTCCCAAGTTTCTTTATACCCGTTATCTATCTTATATGTATGTCCACGATCTCTAGGCAAGTTATATAATTTGTCTACTAATGGCGTATCTATTCCAAATTCTCCGTATTGATCGCAGAAAAAATATATGTCTTCGTCCTGAGTATCAATTAAATCTATGATTTGACCTTTGTTTGCACCACGTAAACATATATCAATACTTACACTTCCACCTGCATATGCTTCTAGTCTAGGGCAGTTCTCATTTAGTTGTATAATAAAGTTTTGTCTTTCACTATAAAGTGAATCATGCTCCATATAGTGTTGTCTAAGTTCTTTGTCTTTACTTCTCGGTGCTAGTGAATAATTATAACTGCCTTTTCTTTTTTCAACAACTGTTTCAAAGTCTGGTTTATTATCGTAACTACTATTATCGTAAAATCCTTTTAAAAAATCTATTTCTTTATCTGTAAACTCAAATTCATTAATAATGACTTCAGAGCCATGTGGAGGGTAGATAGAATTGCCCATGCAATGAAATCCAATATGTTGATTATTAGTAATTTCGGATCCGATCTGATCAATTGTTTTTTCTTTATGACTTCCAGTTACTAGATAGTATGTTTTATCTTTTGTCCAATTTTCAAAGAACCATTTAAATTCTTCATCAATAAATTGACCAGTATCACAAAGCACACCGTCTACATCAAAAATATATTTTATCATGCAAGGTACTTATCCTTAGAATCGCCTGGTACTTTAATGCAAACAATAGTACAGTCTTCATAAAACGTTGGGTCTGCTATTTCATCAGGTTCAATAATAAACGTATCTCCTGTTGTTAAATCAGTATTACACACGTTCATTGATCCTTTGATTAATATATTGTATTCAGTTCCCTGCTTGTGATAGTGTGCAGGCCACTTTTCGTCTTTTAGATGCGTTAGTACACCAACTTCAAAATCTTTAGTCTTAAGTAAACTAGGCTCAAAGTCACCAATGACCCAACCCCTAGTTGTGTCTGATAACTTCCCTACGATCATTTTTCTAAATAGTCTGCTAAGTCTTGAGGAGTACCGATGAATGAAATGTCTTTAGATTCTATTTGATAGAAGCCAGCCTCGCCCTCAAACCAATTATAAACCGGTCCGATGTAGTATTCTCCTTGAGACTTTGTACCTGATTGCATCATTAAACGAGTACTAGTTAAAAAATCTTTACCATTTTTAAAGTAATGTAAACCAGTTAATGCCATGTTACCTACTTGTACTTCTTTTTCAAAAATAGCACCAGTTACTAAATCTAAGTAACTATGTTTTGGATCATCACTTTCAAGGCAAATAATTCCTGCTTCAAATTCTCTTAATTTCTCAAACACATCATTTCGTAATTTATCGTCCCAATGCATAATTTGATCGGAATTTGCAATCAATAGTTCATCATCATTATCAATAAACGAAAATGCTTGAATAGCAGTTTGAGCGGCACCTTCTGTTTGTCCTACTACAACTAAAACTTTACATCCAGGAAACTCGTCTTGTAAACGAGTACCCAATGAGTTATGAGTATCATCTAATGAATCTTCAGGAAGCAAAAAGATAAATTGATTACCGTCTTTGTTTAATCCTAGACTTTTTGCGGCAGCCACTAACATAGGGTCGCCCTTTACGTCTATCATATTTTTAGGTGAATCATGGCTCTCTTTAAAACGAGTTCCTAGTCCTGCGGCTGGTATTAATATGTTCATGCTTATATTTAGTAGGTTTTTAGGCTCTAAAAAATTTTTAAAAAGACTTGACTTTATACCCAAAACCCAGTATAATAGTATTATATCATCAAAAAGAACGATTGCTATCATAAGAACCATTGCTCTAATTGATATATACAACAAAAGGGTAAAACAATGTCTCAATTTTTCACAGCAGATTTACATTTTGGTCACAACAATGTGATCAATTTCACCTATCCGGATGGTACAAAGTGTCGTCCATATGATTCTGTGGAAGACATGGAAGATGCTATGGTTCAAGCCCACAATGAAATTGTGAAGCCAACTGATAAAGTCTACATGTTGGGAGATATTGCTTTTAATGCTAGAGGACTTGAGAAAGTTAAGCAAATGAACGGCATCAAAATACTTGTCAAGGGTAACCATGATCAGTTAAAGTTGAGCAAGTACGTAGATGTGTTCAAAGATGTCAGAGGTTGTCATGTAA
>Ga0209535_1002310_pt1 | contig 12424 bp, 5 predicted proteins | sample LinPmetageLP28_FD_184041 | JGI IMG/M metagenome (GOLD analysis project Ga0209535, IMG submission 184041) | Marine viral communities from the Pacific Ocean - LP-28 (SPAdes) (version 2) | ecosystem: Environmental > Aquatic > Marine > Oceanic | place: Pacific Ocean | collected 2009-08-22
CTAGCTGCAATATCTTTACCAACAAAATACTCCGCAAATTCTCTTTTAGTTATTTTCTTTTTAATAAATTTAGGTGGACCAGATTTAACATCAGATATAGGTTTTCCTTCAATAAAACCATTTTCAATCATATTATTGTAACCTCTAACTTCATCTACCGTTTGTCTATAAGGCGTACCATCTTCATTGAGTTTTTTCTCTGCAAATTCTTTGTATCGCTTGTTTATAATAGATTGAGGTAAAGCTTTGTAAATGTAATCAAAGTTTGTTCTAATAAAATCTTCAAACTTAGGTGTTGTATTTAAAATCTTTTTTAATTCAGGTCCTAGTTTTTGATTAAAACTTTCTAGCATTTTAGGTCTGAACTCTGTGGTACCTATTAAGTCTATGTTTTCTTCAAATGATTTTTCTATAACATCTTTGACTAACGGCTCCAAGTCTTTGCCGTTTAATATATCTTTAATTAAATTTCTACGTTTTCTTTTAGGCGCTTCTGGTTGCCTGTCTATAACTGTTTCAACATCAAGATCAGTAGACAATATAGCATTAGCCTCGTCTAATAAAGACTGGTCTATCTGTATATCAAGACCTAAATCATTTAAAGCATTTAAAGATTTATTATATGCTTGTCCCATGATCCAACCATCTAGAGAATCATTTACTTCTGGATTAAAATTAGCTATGTGTAACGCTAACTCTGTTTCAGCAAACATCAAATAATCCTGCATGTTAAAACCATCCAAAGTAGAAAATGCAGCTTTACCAGTTTTAGGTTGAGATCTTGTAGCGTAATATGTCATTAGTGGAGCATATTCTTTAGCTATTTGTTGAGTTAATCTACCTTTAGATTCACCACCTTTGTTAAATATTTCTATATTTTCTTTTAATAGATTGTCTATTTTTACTTTATTTGCAGCAGGATCAAAACCTGATTCAGTTAAAGCTTTTGAAGACTTAATTACTGATCCTTCACCTATAGCTTTACCTTGTAAATAACCTCTAGCTGCATTAGACAAGGATCCTTTATCCATTGACTTACTAAAATCTTGTAAAAAATTAAAAGCTTCTCTACCATTTGTAAAAGTATTGTCACCTAAAACAGGTTTTAACATTTTGTTGAAAAACTGAAGCAATGTATCTCCTAGTGTTTTATCATAAGATATTTCACCTTTAACCATTTTATCACTGACAGCGTTAAAAAATTCCTCATACTGTTCTATTTTAGTGTAACCTTTGTTTTTTAAATCTCCATCAATTTTATTTACTAATTCAGAATTGTTTTTGTTTAGGTATTTTCTTAAACCATCATAACCATTTTTAAACAACTTAGGTTGTACACCAATTGCATTACCTAAAACGCTGTGTAATATTTCATGACTACCTACAGCTTTGTCAAAATTGTCTACAGCTTTTTGTTGATTAATGAATACCTCTGTGACTAATCTTCCATTGTCAAAATATTGTAAATTCTTGCCTTTGTCTCTTTTTATTTCTTCTAAAACACTTTCAGCTGTTCTTTTTTTACCTAATTTACCTTGCTTTTCTAACTGAACTAGTCTTTCTTTTGCAATATCAAGATCAGCATCTTCTTTTATAACTAATGCATTAACACCATCTACATTTTCTACAGCAGCAACTTGCTTGTCAATATCTTGTTTTATTTTATCAATTTGACCTTGCTTCCAAACTTTAGCACTATCATTCCATATCTTATTGTTTTCATCAGACTTTTGTTTAATGACATTTTCTAAAGCCTCTTTTTGATTATCACTATAAGTTGTGTAGTTATTTTTTAAATCAATACGAGCATCCGTTATAGCACTAACATTTTCAGCCATTTGAGTTTGAGTTTCTTTACCCATACTATCAATAATAATACCATTATAAGCTTTGTTAGTATTTACTTTCTTTTTTAGCTTTTCAATATTTTGATTTATAGTTTTATTATTTAAATCTTTATTCTCTATAGTTAGTTTATTTATTTGAGTTAAAGCTTCTTGGTTTTCTTGCTGTAAACTAGGGTCCATCAATCTATCATGCATCAACGTTTTGGTAGTGTTATTAATTTCTGTAGCTCCACCTAATCCACCACCAATAATAGAAGATATTAAAAACGTATCAAAAACCCTTTGTAAAACACCATTATAATCAAACTCACCATTTTCTTTATAAAATTTGTCTATTTTCCCTTCTGTAAACCAAAAATCAATAGCATTGTTTATTTCTTGAGAAGCAACTTCAGAAACACCTTCATAGAATGCAGATTCACCAATCATTCTTAATAAACCTTTAGCAGCTTCTTCAGTAGGTTCTTTAAAACTTTTAATCAAACCTTTAGCTAAACCTCTTGTAACTAATTCACTTGTAGTTTCTACACCAGCTTGAGCTAACGAAGCTCCAAATGCTTTCCAGCCTCTTTTTTCAGGACTAGCCTCTATTAATTCTTCATAATGACTACCTTGTGACGATCCAAATATAGCTACTAAACCTGCTGGACCAGCAAAAGCCATAGCAACAGAAGGTGTTGAATCAACTATACCTTGAATAACTTTATCAGCTGCTACACCAAGATTTCCTTCACTTAAATTCTTAGCTATTGTTTGATCATAGTCTCCACCAGTTGTTTTTAAATCATCTGTAAATTCTTGAAATTCATCTAAAGCTTTTTCTTTTTCTAAAAACCCTCCAACAAATGGAATTTTATTTATAGCTTCCATGTATATATCCATATAAGCTCCTTTATTTTCTTCTGGTAAATCCGGAATATAAAGATCTAAAGATATATCACTGACCGTGTCAATAATTGATTTCTTAGTATCTATAAACAAGGCTTCACCAAAACCCGCAAAACCACCAGCTAATCTAGCTAGTTTATCAGTTAAAAAGCTTGCACCACTCATTCCTGGCAAACCACTAGTACTATTTATAAATAGTTTTATTTGCTCACCTGTAGATAAACCTTCTGTTTCTTCAACTTCTGCTGATTCCAAAGAACCATCTTCCGATAGTAGCTCCATACCGGTTGCTTGATCGTTTTTTGCCGTTACAGTCGCAACCTCTTCCACAACAGCTGGTGTCTTTCCCACGTTAAGTAGTTCTGAAAATTTATTAAGATCACCTTTATAACCATCATTTTTAAATAAGCTATGAGAGTATTGAAAAGCTTCTTTATTATTATTCATAAGCTTTTTATAATCTTCCAAAGATCCATTGTATCCGTCTTGAGTAAAAAGATCGTATGAATATTTTAATGCCTCTTCATTCATAAATTAAATTTTATTAGTTAAACCTTGAAGCTCCTTTACCTTTGTTGTTATCACCTTTTCTACTTTTAGTTATAGCTTGTGCTTTTTCCAAAGCTTTATTGAATTGTGTCAATTGACCAGCTGGTAATGTATTTCTGTAAGCCTTTAACAATCCTTGTCCAGTGCCATCAAAACCAATCATAGGTTTTATGTTTCCGTTAGAATCTTTATAATATAATGGAAACTTTTTCTTTTTTGCAAAAACAGAAGAAGCGTCTGCATCACTAGAATATTCGTTTACAACTTCTTCATATGTATAAGCGTCAACTCCTTCTCCAAACATAATTTGCTTAGCCATATCTGTTGTCATACTAGCGCCAGAGCCAGGTCCAGCCTCGCCTTCAGCAGTTTGTGTTTCATCGATAAAGTTTAAAACACCATATGTAAAGTTTTCATAAGGCTGAGGTGATGTATCAGTGTCGTTAGAAGGGGTTGCTGTTACTCTTGATGAGTCTTGAGAATATATTACGTAATTTTCAACTTCTTTACCGTCAATTTCTTTAGTTGGCTGCAGTGGATCAATAACGGCTCCAGGTTCGTTAGCGTTAGCATCTCTTTTGCTTAAACCTTTTGTTTTTTGAATTATAAAATCTTCATTTAATTCTTTTGCAATCTCTGCTTGTTGCTCTTTAGTACTTAACTTTCTAAACTCAACAATGTCAAAACCTCCAACCTTCATTTTTACCTCCATAAAAGAAGATAGCTCGTCATCTCTCATACCTTGGTAACCTTCAGCCTTGGCTATTACTTCGTCTTGTAAAACAGTATTGTTAGCCCAGCCAGAAGCGTTTATATCTCTTGATATAGTAGTTATATCTTGACCATTGGATCCTTTTATGGTTATAGATTTACCTTTAGCTGATAAAAACTGATCTTCATTCCATTGATTTTTATCATTAGTTATTCCAGCATTTTTAAACATTGCATTACCGTCTGGTGATGCAACTATTTCTTCTAACAAACCTTCGTCCCATTTGTTTAAATCTTTTTTCCACTCTATTTCTACTTCACCATTTTCATTTCTAGGATACATTTCCTCATCATCAAACTTGCCTTTGTTTGCGGGATCATCTGGATTTACAAAAACTTTTATTCCTACCACTTGTTCACCATCCTTAGTTGGTGTGTATAGTTTCTTTTCATATCTAGCACCAGGTATTTCCTGATCAGATAAAGCGGCTGCTGCAAATTGTGATGCAGTTCTTTCGTATTGATTACCACCAGCCCAACGATATTTATTGTCAAAATCAGCAGGTGATGTGTTATTGTATAATTCAGTTTCAGATAATATTTTTCCAGCATTACCCTGTAACCCATTTTGAAAAACTTCGTATCTATTTATCGTGTTTTGAAGATCTTGCTTTTCTTTTACAGATAAATCTTTACCAGTAGCTAAAAGCGTTCTCGCTTCAATAGCACCCATACCTACCTCGTCATTACCCATTAACAAAACTTCTGTTTGTTGTTTAAATTGTTCTGCTAAACCTGGTTCTTTTTTTAATAGTTCCGAATACACTTTATTTCTTTGCTCGTAAGCTTTGGTTTGAATACCGTAGCCTATCTGTTGAGTTCTTTGAGCTTCTTGATCAGCTTTTTTTCTTTGCTGTTCTCTTCTAGCACCTAGTGTTGCTATTCCTTTTGCTAACGATTGACCTATGTTAGCAGCAGTCTGGCCGTAAATTTGACCTGATGTGTCTCGTACTATTTGTGGGTTTCTATAACTCATTATTTGTATTATTTTAGTTAAAAGCGTCTGGCCCAGCAGCAACTACAGATCCCGCTACACTTCCTAAAGCACTTAAACCACCTCCTATAGCAGAGGCTTTTGCCGCGTTTGCATCAGCAATACTTTGTCTTGCTTGTGTTTGTTGTCCAGATGCTCTATCTAAATCAGCATTAGTTCTGTCTTCTTTTGTTTGAAAAACAAACTGCTTGCCTGCTGCTTCAGCTGTTTGCACTCTTTGACCTTCAGAAATAGATATATTTTGCAATCTTTGTTGCTCAGATATTTTTTGTTGTTGTAAAGCCTGTTCACCTTGAGCTTTCATTTCTTCGTTTCTAGCCTCTTGTTGCTCTATACTTGCGGCAACGCCTTTTTTACTTTGTAAAGCAGCTTGAGCTAAAGCTGTAGCACCACCAGCACTAGCGCCTGTGGCTCTTAAAGTATCTAGTGTATTTGCTAAAGCTATATCAGCTTCTTCAATTTGTATTTCAGCTGCACTAGTAGCAACACCTAAACTAGCAAAAGGATTAGACATTTCTCCAGATAAATCCTTAGCCATTGAACTTAAATCAGTTACTCCAGCGTATGGATTTATAACACTTTGTCTTGATTTTTTTAGTGAATCAATTTCTCTTTGAGCTCTATTCTTGTCTCTTTGAGCTGATCTACGTTGTTTATTAGCTGAAGAAATACCAGATACTGCGCTTCCTATTGCAGCCGCTGCGCCAATTCCAGCTGCTACTGCTGTAAATACTGCCATATTAATTAATTTGTTTTGTTATTTCGTATGAAGGCTTATCATCTACATGATAACCTAATTTTTTATGTGTGTCTATGAGTTGTTTAGTTCTTCCTATGCTAAACACATATTTTATTCCTTGTTTTTTACAAACACTTTCCGCACCTTCTATTAAAAGCTCTATAGCTTTCTGCCTATCGTCTTCTCTGTATTTAGGATTAGAAACAATCCATTCAAGCAAAGCTGCTTTAGAGTTTGTTGTATACAAAAATCCAGCAACTATAGGTTGATTATTTTTTTCAACCATAAAACCTCCTTTACCATTGTCTGGTAAAAATTCTTTAGGTGGATTAACCCAATCAGGCCAAGCATCCCACCATTCTACTAAAGTATTCCAATCAGAATCTCTTAGCATACGTATATTTAATTCCATTTTATTTAATATGATGATTCCACTGTGTCTGATGACACTGCAAATAATTCTATTTTTCCTGAAAACGCCTGTGTTGTAGAAGATACTTCCATTTTTACAGTTGAATAAAAACCTTTTATACCAGAAGAACTTGCTCCCCATAAAACCTCCCCACTAGTTGGAGATGAGTTATTTATTAAATTAGCAAAAAATTTATTTTCTTTTCTTTTAAAATTATTGCTAAATATATTAGTCTGTAACGCTTGTAAATTATTTAATGTAGTTGCAGAAGGTGCTTCATACTTATTTATAGGTAAGGTAACGTCTCCAGAGCTACTTGTCATACTTTTTAATTCCCAACCTGCTCCACCTTCATAGTTGATTGTTTTAAAGTTTTTAACTAAAGATGGGTTTGCATTTAGAATAACAGTCACATCTGATGCATAAGTTATTCCATAAAAATTACCGTAACTTCCAGAATTTTGTTTGTAAATTTTTCCATTATAAAAACTATAAAAATCACTAACCAAGCTTGTAATATAAGTTGGTTCATATTTAAAAAAGCTAGTCCAACCTAAAACGCTTTCATCAAATGAAACTGTTTTATAAGGTATTAAAGCATTGTTAAACTGAAGTGATAATACATAATTTTTATTATGAGCATCCCAACCACCAACAATTTTATTAGCATTAGTTAGTTCATCTCTGAAAAAATCATGCATACCATATGATGATATTTCTGTTATACCATCTGCTGATAGCCTAAGTACACACCCTCTTTTTTTGTCTGTAAAATATTTTCTATAACCATATACTGCAAAACTAAATGGATCACTAGATATACCATATTCACCAGCATAAGCTATTATTTGACCTATAACTAAAGGTGATGAAGTAATTGCTGCGTTACCTTCAGCTGAATATATAGCATCTTTATCTATTAAAGCTCTACTTACTTTATCTTCTTGAAATATAATTAAATTAGTGTCTTCAGCATATAGTTTTTGTATTGAACCATTAGCTGGATCTGCAGACTTAGTTATATCTTCACCTACAGAAAATTGATTAGTATTGTTAATACCCGTTCTAGAGTTAAATATACCTGAGTATATTAATGAATTAAATCTATTTTGTTGTAATGGTTTTTCTTCATCTAAATAAGCTTTAACACCAAAATCTACAGTTAAATTATTATAACCACCTCTAACTCTTGACTCTTCTACATACCAGTCTGAAGCAGGTATAGCATCATAATCAGCGGGCACATTTTCATATGGGGCTACGGGAGTAGTAGGATTGTTTGCCACTACATTCGTCATCTTTTTAATTAAAAAAGTATTAAAATATTTAACTTCTATTATAGCCATAATTTATTATCACTTATTTTAAGTAGTTATTACACTACGAAGGACATGTCGTTACGCTTGCAACTACACCGTCAAATGTTGAATCAATGAAAAAGTATCTTCTGTTTGTTCCAGTTCCATTACCACAGTTAAAAGTATAAAAACCTCTTATTGCAAATGTAGTGCTAAACTCGCTGGTGCTTATAACATCTCCAACTTGTGGAGTTCCAGAGTTTCTAGTAGTATTATAATATGTGTCTGTTCCACAAGAAGAATTAACTGAACCATCCAAAGGACATGCAATAGTTATATTTCCTAAAGTTGGACTAGCTGAAAAAGGAAAACCAACCGCTGTTGATGAAACAACAACTTGTTGAGTTACCGGTAAAGAAGATAGACCTGTACCATTAGCGTCTTTTAAAGTTATTATTAAATTATAAGTTCCAATAGCCGCTGATGTTTGTGTTATTGCTCCAGTACTAGAATTTATAGTGAAATAAACTCCACCACCTGTCATACTCCATTGTAATTGGTTTTGATTTAAACTCGTTTTTATAGCTCCATTAACACCAGTTATAGTTACTATTACACCTGAAGCACCAGTATTGTTGTTTATAGCTGGAAGAGCAACCCCATTATTTATTAAAGGAATTACATTTTGAAGTTGTACATCTATCTGTAAAGGATTAGAAACTATATTAGGCGTTACACCTAAATTAGTTATTGATGTTGTAATTTTATAATTTCTAATACTTTCATCTTGCTGATATACAAAGTCATCACCAACTTTAGAAAAATTATATAGAAATGGATCAACTAAAGTTCCAGCTCCAGTTCTAGCTGCAGAAAATTTAGGTGTAACGTCCAAATCATTAGCATCTAATACTGTTATTACTGGATTATTGTTTACATCTCTTGTTATATCTGTATTTGTTAAATTTGCACCTGACTGGTCAACAGGAGATAATCCTGTTAAAAAAGCACCTACACTAGCTTCTGTAAAAGCACTAGACGTATAACTAGACCAACCAACAGCACCTTTGTATTCAGAATTGATAGCATCGTTTAAATCAGAAATCAAACCTACAGTGGGTGTTTCCCAAAATATATCTAACAAAGAATCTTGAGGTTCTGTTTCATATATAGCTAAAAAAGGAGTCATGTTAGTGTTAGCATTATTAGTTGATATAACACCTATAGCTTGGCTTGTATCTAATCTAGCTAACAAAGGATCTGTGTCTAATTGATAAAAATTAGCTTGACCATCTGTGCTAACTTCTGAAAAACCCATATTTAAATCTGTTGCCGTACCTATTGCAATAGCAGTATCTGTTAATATTCCAGGATAAAATTGAATATTATTAGCAACTGAAGTTGTCATTGTGTTTTGAACTCTAGCATATAGTTGAACCGAGCTTCTAAATTGTTTTTGTTGTGGCCCTACTTCTGATAAATCTCTAGGAACTTTATTTATATTATCATTAAATAATACTATGTGAGCTGTTTTACCGTCTTCATTAGTAGGGTAAGGTGAGGTTCCACTATGTTGTGGATAACCGTTTAATATGCCGGGTAAATAAACGTTATAATAATCTTGTTCTTGCTGTTTAACAACTATCTTATAAGAGTACCATCCTATAGGGTTTATACTATAAGCATACTTAACATCAGGACTAGCTGGAGATTGTTGTAAATAAGTGGAACTCACTTGACCAACTGTTGTTATTCTATATCTATTAGTTGTAGGAGTATTGGGATCAACACTGCTTACGTACACATAATCAGTGAACTGACCGGGTAAATAAGAACCTACTGTTGGTATTTCAGTTTGAGCTCCAGTACCTAAATTAAATTCATATATATTACCTACAATAGTAGGTTCAAGGTTTGGGTTTAATGTTGTATCTTGCCAAGTATCATAACCAGTACCTGTATTAGCATATAAACCAGGTGTGGTAGATGTTATTGGTGTTGAAATATCTATTTTTAATGAATCACCAAACCAATCTCTTATAGGGTTACTAGCATTTTCAGTTGAAGTATTATAAGGTGAGTATACAGTGTCGCCACCAAATATAGTTCCATCAGCAGCCGCAAAAGAAGCAGTTTTTACTGAAGAAAGTATAACATCTGATTGTCTACCAAATTTATCAGCAAGTATAAAACCTACCTGGTAGTTTCTATTTTGTTTTACAGATTGTGTTGGAAATTCTGCCCACGAGTCATAGTTAAGAGCATTAGATTTTGGGCTAACACCAAGTATATAATTTAAAAAAGAAGGTGGACTATATTTATCTAAAAAATTACCGTATATAATTCTATTGCCAGCTGTTTCTTGTGCAAAGGCTTTTACAGGAACCTTATCATAAACCCTAACAGTTTGATTTGTTGGTAAAGTTCTAAAAGGTTTTCTTGACTGATAGTCATATGTATATATATTAGAATCAGTTGTTGCTGTCCAAGGCGCACCAAACTCATCTCTGTCGTCATAATTTATCGTATCTACAACTTTAACTGCTGTAGCATCAGATTCTTTATACAATATATCTAAAGCTTTTATTTTATAAGAAGCTCCAACACCAGGCTGCACGTTGTTCAGTGTATCTGGAAAAGGTATTAAAAGTTCTATGTTTTGAACTCCATTTTCCATAAATTCTACAATAGTACTTCTATAAGACGCGTCTTCGTCACCTTCTAAAAAAAATCCTTTTTGTTTTGGTATAAAAGTTATAGGCGTAAACGGTGCCATTAAAGAATATTCTCCATCATCAAATTCAAATCTATAGCTAAATCTAACAAATCTACTTTCTAAGTAGTCAGGATCTCCAGGCCAAGTGTTAACGTTATAAGCTTCATCATTAAAGTTATAAGTTATTTCTTTACCGGTCATTGTTGTGTTTAAAAAGTATATAATATCACCATTTGCAACACCTGTTACTGTAGAAACATTTAGTGTTACAGACGTGTTAGCAATAACACTTTCAACATAAACATAGTTTTCAGGCTGTAGACCATTAGGCCCAGAATTACCATATTCAATAACAGTCATACCTTTTTTTATACCTGTTGTGTCAGCTATACTTAGTACAGCACCTGTTAAACCTGTAGTAACTTTAGATACTTTACTTAGTAAACCTATAGGTTGATATGGATTATATTTAGCAACAGATATATCACTTTCACTAGTATAGTAAGTTCCGTTAGAGGTTAAACTTATATTTATTTTTCTAGGTTGATTATTGTAGTCGGTCCAGAATAAAAGATTTTCAATAACACTAATACCTGTTATAGGTTTAGTTAGTGAAAAATTTAAAAAAGATCCAGTAACTAATAAGTTATATGAGTTTGAAGGAATAAATTCATATATGCGGTGTGCTGTATTATTTGTTAAAAAAACTATAATTTTATTACTATTTTCTATAGAGTGATAACCTATAACTTGCATACCTGTTTCTCCAAAATCAGTTGCTAAAGTGTTACCTAAAACAGTTTCTAAAGCACCTATATCATCAGCTTCAGATTTACCTACAGATATATTTGTTGCATCTCTATACTCGCCATTAGGTATAAGTCTATCATCCAAGTCTTTATTCATCTTGGATCTTAAAAAACTGTTTTTAATTTCTGCCATGTTAGTTATTTAATCCATTTAGATTTACCTCTCATAACTTGAACTATTTGATCAAGCTTAAGATTAGACAATCTTATTTTAGCATTTCTTAGCTTAGCACTTCTTTCTTGTTTAAATCTTCTTACAACATACTCTTGAACTCCAGATGATACAGATAGTATAGAATGAATTATATGTGCATATAACGCTTCTTCAGCTAGTTTAGGTATTCTAGCATCAAGATCGTAAGCATTACCATCAGAAACGTATTGTAATAATATAAGTTTATTGGCTAAATTGCTAGTAAAACTAAATTGACCTGTTCTTTCATCAATTTTAAACCATCCGTTTTTCTGACTTGTTTGAGGTTCTAAACCATATCTTTGACCTAACGCACCATCAGTGTAGTTACGGTTCAACACATTTGCATCAGTAGCATCGTTTCTAAAACCACCGCTTATGTATCTAGGGTTTGTTTTATCCCAAGCAGCTTCTATCTGTGAAGAAACCTCTGTATTACTATCAAAATTGTCTTGAACTGGATTACCATCGTTATCTTGAGTAAAAGTATAATAAGGGCTTTGGTTAAGATCATTAGTAGGATATATAGTGTGTAACACTCCTAGGTTATCAACCCAAGATGCTTTAACGTAATTAACATAATCCTGTGGTATAGCTACGCTTAGACTAGGTGGAACACTTAGTTCAGATGATTTTACACTTTTCAATGTGTCATAACTAAATTCCTGCAAACCACGTCTAGCATGAAATATAACATCAGATCTTTTTACGCTAGGTATAAGTTTGCCAGCTCCAACATATGCTATTAAAAAATTATCAATAACATCAGTAAGTCTAGTGTAAGAATATTCACCATGGTTGTCTTCAATTGCTGATTCAATTAGTTGTATTTTAACATAAGAACCAGCAGCTAAATAAGAATTTATTGTTATTATATTACCAGCTTCTGTATAAGGTTCAGCAAATTTAAATGTTAAAGCTGTGTTAGCCGGTATTTGAACAGTTACTGTACATGTAAAAGTTGTTGTTGTTAGAACTGTCTTAACCGTTCCATAAGTTGTAGTTCCCGCAGCATTTTGTATTAGCATACCAGCTGCAATATTTACGTTAGCAATTGTAACAGTTAACGTTTGCTCTCCTACGACTACATTAGCGTTAATGTTAGTTCCTGTTGTCTTTGTATTATTAGGCGTTAATTCAGTCCACGTTAATGCATCTGGACTAGAATATAAATGAAAATTATTTAAACCATATTGCCCACTAGCGTT
>Ga0209535_1002311_pt1 | contig 12421 bp, 18 predicted proteins | sample LinPmetageLP28_FD_184041 | JGI IMG/M metagenome (GOLD analysis project Ga0209535, IMG submission 184041) | Marine viral communities from the Pacific Ocean - LP-28 (SPAdes) (version 2) | ecosystem: Environmental > Aquatic > Marine > Oceanic | place: Pacific Ocean | collected 2009-08-22
TGACTTGATAAACTGTTCTGGCTTCTTCTTAGCGATCTGCAAGAGGTTGTATCGGATCTCAGACACAGGAGTCTCAATGCTCACGTTAAAGAACATGGCTACAGGCAGAAGCTCCTGGATGTCCTTGTCTCTCACCATAGCGATAGCATCGGTAAGCAAGAACTCTTTCTTAAGCTCTGTCTCTGCGTCTTTCTTCTTGTTGACCTCTTGGAACAGGTTTCCTCCGTTAGCCTTGTTGCCTGGGTGGACCTCCATAAAGTCTCGTAGGTTAGGCTGATCTTTGTTTACAAACAAGCGCTTATCACGAAACAGAACTGATTTCTTGACAGCTTTATCTCCCTGCTCATCAGCCCAGATAGACGGCTCGTTAGGGCAGTACCTTAGTTCCCGCACAGTGTCCTTCTGCTTGTCATAAACAGTTACCCCTTTCTGAGGAAGCATAAATACGACACCACCTCCACGGATGACTTCGTATTCTTTGTGTTCTTGTACTTTCTCCTCTCTTCTGATAAGAGGCTTCTTCTTAGCGACAGCCTGAGCAGGCGCTTCTTTCTTAGGTCGGCCTGGGGCCTTCTTGACTTGTGAATTCATAATAAATTAAATTAATTAATGCAAATATAAGAAAAAAGAAAAAGGCCCCTAAGGGCCAATTTCATGTGTATTCAGTGTGTCGTTATTACGTCAAAGTAACAGCTAAGCTAACTGACTTTGCTACCTCATTTCTGTTGGGGTATGAGATATCCACAACAATTGTTGCAGCACCTGCTGTCAATGTAGCTCCAGTATCGTCAAACGAAAGAGCAGGAGCAGTAGCGCCAGTAAACGTTCCGCTGTTGGTAAGTGTAGCGTCCGCGCTATCAGTAATAGTAGCTGCAAACGTACACCCTGTAAAAGCCCCAGCAACAGTAGCTGTAATGGCAGCACCTGCAACAACATCACCTGCTGTGTAAGCAGCTGCAATCTCTGGACCTAAGATGTTCTTGGAAAAATTCAGAGCGTCAATGACGTTATTCTTTCCGTTTACGATCTCTTTGACCAGCTCTTCGGCGGCTTCAGCTTCTTTGCCCGCAACAACGCTAAACGAGAGGTCTATAGCTTTTGCTCCGCCAAATCCCTCAACGTCAATGGCATTGTTCGTCGTGTCTAAGGCAATGCTCTCTAGCTTGTCGATAGAGAACAAAGCGCCTTCTCCAGTTGCGCCTGAAGCGCCTGTGTTAATCTTCAAAAACTTTTTCATAGCCTAGAAGATTATACCTTAGCAGCGTCGATAATAGCCTGCGTAGAGTAATTGATTGCTTCAACGAGTCTTTCCAAATAAGCTGCTCCTGCCGCTCCAGTTACCGTAAAGGAATCTACACCATTAGATGCTGAGTCCCAGTTCACAGTAATTGTTGTTGCGGATCCATTGTCTGAAAGCTTAGCTACGTTTGCGGCTTCAACCAATACTCCGCTATCTACTTTTAAGAATCTTTTCATAGTTTTTTTTTTAAAAAGTTAAAGGCAGGAGCCCGAAGGCCCCCACCCTTCACTCGGTTAATATTTAGCCCTTAATCATTACGTGCTGGTTAGCAGCACGAACGCAAAGAGCGATTTCAGATCTGTAGTGGAATACAGCGTTGTCTTTTCCAGCATCGCCGTTGTTGGTGTGACCCAAAACGCCTCCACCAGAAACCCAGTGCTCCATCTCACGAGAGTATCCGTTTGCCTCCTTGTAGTGCATAGACAAAGCAGGTACTTGTGCGCCTGAACGAGCATCAGCAACAGTTCGCAATGGAACCATAGCTCCTTGAACAAAGCTATTTGTTGCGGCGCCCAGCATGTTTGGATCGTTTAACAACCTCCAGTCGTGCTTGTGGAAAGTGTATCCACCACGAGTAAAGCTCTTAAATCCAAGCTGTACAGCCATATCTGCGTTGTTTTGGAATGCACCGAACTGACCTGGAAGACCAGCAGTAACGCCAGTAGAGATACCAGAAGCGAGCATGTCGTCGATAGCCAAATCTTGCTTTCTGTTCAAGTACATAGCGTACTCAGAAGGCGCTCCCTGACGGTCAAGCTCCATGATGATATCGTCGAATTCACCAAAGCTGTCAAGTGCGTTTGCGCCTGAATTGCTTACCACGATACCGCGAGCTTCAACGGCAGAGAAGTAACCCTCAGAACCAGCTGCGCCATCAATTGGCGCTCCCTTCTCACCAAAGAGCATCATCATCTCACGCTTGTCTTCGAAACGCTTACGAGCTTCTTGCTCTCCGTACATGAACCATCTGTAATCGCCGTTACCAACGTTTACGTAGCCGACGTTGGTTGCCTGTGAACCATTAACCTCATAGCGATCCTTAATGATCATGTATGGGTTTGTGTAACGAACCATACCTGGATCGTCAAAAGCAACTGGCTGGGCTGTTCCTTGACCGTAAAGATTACCGATCTTGATGAACTTTCCTCCGCTAACAAAATCAGCGCCAGTGAAGTTTACACCGTTCAAAGGTTTGATTGTTGGTCCTGTAGAGGCGCCTTCACTGTCTAAACCGCCAGCGGTTACAATACATCTAACGCCTGTCTCTGCTTCCATCAAAACATCACCTTTTTGGCACTTAGCGTCCCAAGAGTCCGCTGGAGACCCCGCGATGGTTAATGATGCTCCTGTGCTACTTGAGGTCAATCCGTGAAGGATCGCTTCATGACGACGACCTTCCTCCCACCAATCTACTTGGTCGGATGATCCTCCGTTGTTTACCGCTCCTGTGAGCTTCAAAAATCCAGTTAAACCTTGATCGCCATAAGTCTTAACCAAGTCAGGCATGATATCCTGCTTGGTAGCCTTAATGAGGTCATCAATAGTCGTGTAAGTATCTGGGGTTGCTTTAAACCCTTTGCCTAGCTTGGTTTGATTAATATCAAAGCTAGAGTTGGCTCCGACCAGAGTCGGGTCTAGAACTGGTTGGCCTGTAATATTTGCCATAATTATCTAATGTTAAATGTTAAAAGTTAATCCCCCTCCTCGTGAGTTTAATAGTTGTTTCACTTGAGCGGAGAGTGGATTGATTTGTTGATTTTGATTCCCTTGTTGTGGGGACTCAGCGGAAACATTAGCTGCTGTGTTCACAAGCGTTCGTTGACCATCACCTAAACCTTTGGTGTATGCTGACTTTACAATTCTGTCAACGTTGTCAATAACCGCCATGTGGGACGACAGCAAGTCGTGATCCCAGCTTCCGTCCTCCCTAACGTAGGAGTCGAAGAACTCGTCGAGACGAGCTTGTTTGCCCTTTAATTGATTCTTGTATGCATCATCTAAGCCGAACTCGAAAGTTTTATCTTCCCCCAGGTCAAACTCTAGACCCGTGAGATCATCCACTTCTTGCGACATTGTAGAGATCCATTCTTCATCAATTGCAGACTCGAAGGCTTGGCTTTCGGATTCAGGTGCAGAGTAGCTTTCTCTGATTTCCTGAACTTGCCCTCTGGCTTTGTCTCCGTCTATCTTAAGCTGAAGCTTAGATAACCTGACTTCATCCTCCGAGTGGAGGTCGTCGTCAAGCTTATACTTGCTATCAACTAGAAGGCTAAGCTCATCATACGAGAGGTTAGGGTATTCATTCGACATCTGAATGCGAATGGCCGTCATGTCATCCATACCTTCTGGATTCAATGACTGAAACCTAAACCAATCTTCTGGTGCGCGTCCTGTTTCATCTACAAAACGTGCGATGGCTTCGACTCTTTCGTCAATAGCGTTAGTTTCTTGTTCTTGATTGAAGTCTTCAAATGAGGTGATTTCTCTTCCGAGACGCTCACTTAAAAACTCCATAACAGCTCCCTCAAGTTCAGGCTCAGAGTAGTTCTGATCTGATTCGTTCTGATACTGAGGCTGCTCTGTTTCTACAGAGGGCTGATCAAAAGATTCCTGCGAAGGAGCTTCCTCCATAGGCTGTTCTGATACAGCTTCTTGTTCTACTACAGGTTGTTCTTGAGCTTCATTAGTAGAAGCAGCAAGGTCCTCAGGATTACTGAAGACCTCAAATCCTGCAATGGTTTCGTTATTTTCTTCCATTATATTTAATTAATTAATTCTATTATTTGCTATAAACCACAAACTGATCTCCAGCCGTACCTTCTACGGAGTTAAAAGACCCATAGATTGTAGTTCCTACTACACAAGGGATGGTGCCTGCGTAAGTGCTAAGTCTTTCGTACTGCCCCGCACTGTGGGTTGCCGCTAAGGACCCACCAGTAACAGGGTCTATGTACTGATCCGCACTAGCTGCGTTCTCGGCAAGAGGGTCAAAAATGCCAGACCCCTTTACGGTCATAACTGCGTTAGCAGCTACCAAAACCTGAATGGCATAGAAATCGCCAGTAACTGTTTTTGCCCCATTGACAAGATAAAACTCTTTAGGGAATGCATTTGAAGGATGTGCCATGTCTTATTTATTAATCTATTCCAGCTCCAGTGAACGGAACAGTTGAGTTGTCGTTACCAAATACACCATACTCTACCATCGTGTCTACCTTTGTAGCATAAACCGCGAAAGCCTTATCCACTGCAACGGGAATAAAGGCAAATTCGCCACCACCGATCTTAGCTACAAGCGCATCAGCCTCAGAGTCGTTGTATACATAAACGTATTGCTCAAGCTCCGAATCTAAATTCTTGACATACACGTAGGCTCTTTCACTGCACTGATCGGCAGCGTAAATACGTAGAGAATTAGTATCATGGGTGGTGCCTTTTACCTTGGCTCTGATCAAAGCACCAGAATCGCAAGTGAGGTTAGCCACCGTGCTTAAGGCCAACGCGCTCGTAAGCACGTCAGCACTATTAAGGCTGAGTGTTGCGCGTACCGTTGCCATTAATCCTGGTGGTAAATAAGTGCTGATTCGATGGTCATGTCCGTAGCAGAACTTGGTGCAACCACAATGTCATTGTGAGCAGCAGCAGATCCGCCAGAAGCGCTCCACGGAATAAACATAAAGTCCCCAGCATAAAGCCTCCCAAGCTCTACAACGGTGGTGGATGGACCATCTCCGATACTCACAGTAAAGTATTCTGTGCCAGTAGACATGGTGTTTTTAATGTAAACTTTGTGGCCTGGATTAGCCGCCGTGTAATCCCCAGCTTCAAACAAAACAAAAGCGGTAGTGGCCCCTGTTGTTTTTCTCGCAACGCCCGTAGTCTGATCTAGACCAGTGGTCGTACCACCTTTGGTTAGTGTTGTTGTTGATGAAAGCGCTAGAGCGTCACCCGTAAGGTCCCCGCTCGAAAGTGTAAGTGTTGCAGTGGTCGTAGCCATTTGTGTTAGTTATATGAATGCAAATATAGCAATAATTTATTACCTGAATCTGGAGGTCTTTTTCTTGATCGCCTTGGGTTGAGAAACGAACTGCTTGTTACTGCTAGCCTTGGCTTTATTCGTTGCTGCTTTCTCACCTGATGATAGTGAGTCCCATGCCGCTTTAGGTAAGTAACGCCCCTTGCCCTTAGACTCAACCTCTTTAGACTTACCACGTTTTTTGTTAGCGTGAGTGCCTGAGGTCATCCATTTCTGGCTACCCCAATCCTTAAGGCTCTTCTGTGACTTCTTAAGACGCATCAGTTCTTGTATCCCCCTCCAGACTTCTTGTATCTAGAAGCGAGAAGCTGTGCTTTTCTTGCTGACCACTGACCAGGGTTTCCTCCTTTAGATCCCGCCTTGATAGAGTTGAATAAGCGCTTACGCATGCCAGGATTAGTGTAGTTGCCAGCCTCGTTTACGCGAGACTTTACCTTACCTCCGCTCTTGTACTTATCCTTAGATGCTGTAGGGTAGTCCTTGGCGTTCACCTTGGCTGAAGACCCTAGCGCCCCTACTACAGAGCCGCCCGCCATTGCCTGGGCGGTAGCTTTGTCCTTTTTGGACATTTTCCTGCCTTTAATGATATCCGCTTGAGTTACCTTGCCGTCTCCAGTAAGGTCTGGGAACTTTTTTTTCTTAGCCTTCATGACTTACTAGTTTAAACTTTGCTTCTTTTACAGCTCCAGGGTGAGGTTTGTATTCCCCCTTCATGAGGAAGTATCTACCGCGCTCTTCCATCCAATGAAAGCCAGCAGGAGCAGGAACAGCTTTAGTAGCTGAGCTCACCTTTAGTTTACCGCCTTTATTGTACTTGACGGAATTCATTGCACTTGGTTCTTGGCAAGCAAGAGCTTGATCTCTTGGATGTCTTTTAAAAGCTGTTTTACGTCCTCTCGGAATTCTCCGTTGTCAGCTTCTAGTGCAGCAACCCTTGCCGACAGCTTACTGTAGTCAGAGTGAAACTTCACCCAGCCACCTATTAAAGATCCTGCGACAAGCAGGAATTCAAAATGAGAAATATTTTCTGGCATCTCCACGTATTAATCAACAGTTCCACTTCCGTAACGCAAGAGCCTTTCTGGTTGGTTTACCATTAGGCTTCTTCATAGGTCCCTTTACCCCAGACATCCTGGCGCAAAAAGACTTTCTTCTGCCTGCTGCTTTACTTCCTTTCTTGAGTTTAGACGGCGGTGTCGTAACAGCAGTCTTTAGGTTGCTACCCGTTTCCCTGTTGTACTTTCTTACACCTTCAGCCGTTAGTCCGCCAGAACGGGACTTGTGCTTACCCATCTTGAGACTTACATTGCCCCCCTTTTTGTACTTTTTACAGCAGCGCATAAAGCAAAGATAATAAAAATAGAATAAGGCTTTTAAACAAGGATGTCTTCCTCAGAAGCTAAGTTTTCAGTTTCTATAGACCAGTCTGAGTCATTCAAGATATTTGAAACCTCTTCATTTGTGTAGGGGCCTTCTTTAGAGTTAATCGAAGTCAATGAAGACGGAATGGATACAGATTCGTAACACAAAAACGTTTTAGTAGAATCAGAGTTATACCTAAGAGTAAGCTCACTCTCAAGAACTTCGCTAAAATCAACGTCTTTTACACTGTTTGCAGGAATGACAAAATAAAACCTGTTGTCGAATGCGTCTGGACTCATGTTATTCCGTAGGTTGATTTAGTAGCGTTGTAATTGTTGAGTATGTCAGAAGCAGACAAAACTTTATCATACATCCTATACTCTCCTATGTAGAATTTTTCAGCCTCCGAGCCGTTGGTTCTGTAAGCACCAACGACCATAGTGTTTCTAACCCATGAGCTAGGAAATACATCAACGCTGGTGTTAGTACTTGGAGTGCCTGCATTTTTGTAAAGAGCCAACTGATTTCCTGGATCTGCGGTAAAGACCAAGTGTACCCACTCTCCAGCTGGCAGGGTCATACCAGGGTTCCAACTAGTATAGTTTCCGCTCGGTGGTATGATGCGAATAAAGTCAAGAGGCGCGTTAGCACCACTACTACTGGTACGGAGCCTGAAGCCACTGTTTTGATACGCGCTAAATATATTTGAATGTCGAGGCCAACTCGTACTAAAAGACCGTACCCAGATCTCAACGGTAAATCCATCACCATTGCTATACTGGTCCCTCCAATTGTGGTAGTAAAGATTGTCCGCACCCAAGTTTTCGTTAAAGGGGTCGTTAGACGAATGGTTTGTACCAAGGTATAGCTGTCTGGTAATGATGTTGTCATTGCTTCCGTCCAGAAGGATTGCATCTACACCATTCACTGTGGTCCAGTTTGAGCTACTTCCATTAAGTAATCGGTGATCTCCCTCGATAGCTGGACTAGAGTAGCCCGCGGAATTAGCTTTGTTTACTAGTCTTCGATGAGAAGAACTGATAGGGCTAGCGCCTCCATCGCCGTCAGCTGCCTCCCACCATATCTGCAAATCCGACGTTCTCATTGAAGTGGTAGCCGCCTTAGACATACCTCCGACCTTAGCTATAGAGGATTTAATCACCCCTGACATCTTAGCTATTGAATCAATATCTATACCACTAAGTTTGGAAATGTCAGCCATTAGCTCAGCTCTATATACTCGTTGGAAGGATTAAAGAAAATAGTGTCGCTTGTAACGGCATGCCCTATGATTCTGCTAAAGTTACCAGAAGTACTTGGAACAGTAGTCGTAATAGTAGCGTTGGTATTCATGTAAGCGGGACTACCTGGGGTTAAGTTTGTTACATCGGTCTTAACAAATCCCTTCAGACACATACCTACCCCTGTGTTACCCCCTAAAGCGATACCTAGCAAGCCTTTATTCGCGGCTTCCAACGATTGAGTAGCTACAGCCCATGCCGATCCTGTATAGTAATAGGACCTCCCAGCAAAAGAACTAGTGCCTCCAGACCCACCGAATACTGTAGTTTCGGCTCCTTTGCCTACATTCCCCGCACTACTGATTCCAGACCCCACGTGAACTATCGTGTTAGCAGTAACAGGACCGTTCAATGCGATTCCGCTACTGCCATTAATGAGAGTTTCATTAAAACCAAAATTAAATACAGCTTGATCTGAAGTATTAGCAAGCGCCAATGTCCTCATGGCTCCGCTCGTGTTTTTAGCAGAGATCTGCTGGTTATTATCAAGATGAATCCCACCAGAAGCAACAGCTAAATTGGTTCCGTCATACGTTAGGTTGGCCTCTCCCTCTAATGTGTCGGCAGTTCCAGAGCCTGTAATAAGCCTGTTATCGGCGTTGTTGTTTATGGTTGTGCTACCACCACCACCTATATCTCCAAAGTCTACATACTTAACTACATCGCTATCAGAGGTGTCCTGAATAAGAACTTTATCATCAGAGGCTGGAGTACCAATGTCTGACAGGCTGGTACCGTCTGCTATTACTTTTTTCCAACTCGCCATCTAACATTAATTTTTTTTATCCTCTAACTTCTGTAGTCTATCGAATTCTTTCTCTATTTTCAATATGGTAGACGCCATTACAGGAGCGTCACTTCCTTTGATCGTGCAGCCTTTTAAAGCCTGACTAATTAAGTAAGCCTCTTGAATTTCTAATTTCATTTATTTTATTTTCTTGCTTCAAGCTGGTTTTGCAGCTTTTCTACAACGGCACTTAATAACAAAACGTCTTTACCTTGAAATGTATTTTCCGCTAAGGAAGATAAGATATAATTGAGCTCTTGCTTTGTTAGGGCGTTCGCCTTAATGTTATTGCCCTTTAATATCCCCATTATGAGTAAATATAAATATCTTGATTGTCTGAATTAACATACATGTTTCCGATCTGAGCTAAAGCGGACGTCTGACCTGAAGCTCCAGAGGCTGTATGAACCGTAGACAACCAAGCATCAGGAGCGAATCCTCCGCCTGTAGCAGAAGCATCACCGCCTGCGTAGTCAACACCAAAACGTCCAGATTCCTGAGAATTGTCCCATCCAAACACCTTGTTATCAGCTCCTTCAAAAACAATACCAGCGTCTACGTTGCTTGCGCCTCCGCTATTTAAAGATATAAAGGTATCGTCAACGAGTAGGTTCGTTGTATTTACCGTAGTGGTGTCTCCATTTACAGTTAGGTCTCCAGTAACGATTAGGTCGTTTCCTACAGTAATCGTATCGTTAGAATCGCCAATAGTGGTAGACCCTAAGTTTGATCCTAAGGCTGTTTTTAGATTAGCAACGGAGACATCATCAACGGCTGTGTTTCCTGCAAGAGCTGTTGTGCTGCTAGTTCCTAACGCAAGAAGAGCTGTGTCTCCTGCAAGGGCTGTTGTACTACTGGTTCCTAGGGCAAGAAGAGCTGTGTTTCCTGCAAGAGCTGTTGTACTGCTAGTTCCTAATGCAAGGGTGGTGTATCCAGCGCCGTTTGAAAGTTGATTGTTGTTAGTCGGAATAGTTGGGGTTCCCGATAAGCTACCGTAAGCGCCATCAAAAACATCACTCGTTAAGGCAAGAGTTCCCGTTGAAGTAGGCAGGGTGAGAGCTGCGTTTCCAGATCCAGTAAATCTAACTTGGGCTTTTGCGTTGGATGCGCCCTCAAAGTAAACCTTTGTGGTTGCGCCAAACAATAGCTCAGCCTCATTAGCAGTAGTCGTACCTGAAAGTGTTGCGGCGGTGTAAGCAGCTTCAGACCCCGAAGCTCCAGCAGCAACAATAAAGTCTATCTCACCTGGAGATGTTTCCTCCAGTTTAATTTCGGTAACTCCAGTCTTAAGCTTTGCTGTAGTGGCCGCAAGCTCCAACGCAGAGTTTGTGTTTGCACCGTCATTAATTGTAGTGCTTGTCCCTGACTTTAGATTAGTGTAAAGGGTGCTTAAGTTGCTTCGCTCGGTGTTCGTAATTATAGATCCACTCCCTGCGGCGCTTACGTCATTATGAGAAGTAACCGAACCGCTTGCGCTAACCTTAGCTGCGTTGGCTGTTACCACAGAGTTACCTTCTACCTCAGTGTCAAAATCCGAGATGGTGCTTGCCGTTTGAGTACCTGTGTGGTTTGCTCTAGCGAGTAGGGTTGCGTCTGTTGAGTTAGCTGTGGCTGAAGTAGCAACGCCAGACAGTTTCGTGCGCTCAGCGGCTGTTATGATTATGCCTGATCCTGCGTCCGTAACGTCGGATAAACTTTCTACACTAGATGCTGTCGTGATCCCGTTCGTGACCGTTGCCGCATTACCAGTTGTATCTTGGGATATTTGCCCAGCAGCAGATTCTACCACTACTTTTTTCCAAGTTGCCATTGATTATTTTTTTGTAAAGATAAGTATTTATTAAGAAACTCCAAAAAAGAGATTGTCGTCTTGGTCTGCGTACATCTTTCCTTCCTCTGCTGCTGGAATGTTTGCAGAGTCTGATGTATCAAACCTTTTGAATTGAACCGTTCCGTCTAGGCTTACGCTTCCAGTTCCGTTGGGCTGAAGGGTTACGTCTCCGTTAGTATGTGTGGTATATAGCTTCTTAAAAGAAACGTCCAGGTCAGCGCCTAGCTTTAAGTTAGCATGATTGGCAAATAACAGCTTACCGCTAGTAGACATATCGCCATTTGTAGGGCCAACTATGGCTGTAAATCCTGACTTTCCAGAATCAAAACTAGCAGTAGCATCTGCTGGAATAATCCTCTCTGGATTCGAAGCGTTTATATAATTATTAAGAGCTGTCACGGTGTTTGAAGCCGTATTACCCCATGCGCTCCCGTCTTTATCAACCACATTAGCAAAAGGAGCCCTGTTCACTATTACCTGAGAGTTGTCCACCCTAGTAATAACAATCGTATTTCCGTTGCCTAAACTGGCTTGTACGGAACCAGAAGGGTATGCCTTTCCAGAAATATAAACGGCGTTGTTTCTGTTAAATATTCTAAGGTTCGCCATGTTACTTTGTTACTTTAATATGAAGATCCTTAAGATGACCAGTAAATTCATTTGCGTTCTCCGCGTCCTGTACGGCAATGTAAAAATACAGTTTTATGGAATTAGGGATCTCGTTGTTAGATTCTGACTCAACAAAACAAACGTTGGAAGGAACGGTTAACGACGCATTACCAGCACCGCCAAGGTGAACTAACTGACCTGTTGCTGCAAAAGAGCTTACGTCGGTCACAAAGGGCATCTGATTAAGTAGAGCTAAAGACTCTTCATCAGCTTCGTTTGGGTACTCTCTTACCACCTTTACATAAAAAGCAAGCTGAACGCCTTCAATGACGCCATTAGTGACCTTAAAAACAGAAGGGCTTTGCTCGGAGTCCACTATTTTAAAAAAAGCGGGATTATTGCTTGAGGCGTAAAAACTAGAGTTAAAAGAAGCTGAGTCGGTTGTAAAAAACTGAACGTAATCACTGGTTGCGTTAACGGCCCAGTCTGTTGGAGAGACTGAGTTGTCAGACGTTGAGGCAACCAGCTGAAGTAAATTTAAATCACTCGTGCTGTCAACGGTCATAACGTCTTGCACAAAGTTTGTGGCGGTAATAGCGGTTGTGGCTGATATGTTTGAGAACTTAATAAAAGTAGAAGCCGACGTGAGGTCAAGCACGCTCTCCCCATAGGCGTTCAGCAAAATTAACAAATCGTTCGTCCCAATCGTTCCATCTCCATCGAGGTCACCTAAAGCGGCGCCATTAATTGGCTCTCCAGCAGCAGCTCCAGCCGCAGCAGCCGCCGCCATGAAAGTATCAAAAGGGCTCTTGTTTACAAACTTGTTAGTATTGTCGTCGTATCTCAAAACATCAAAATCGGATATACTAGTGATGTTTATATCGCTTAGGTCGTTTATCGGACCATTTGGGCCAGTCGGACCTGCAGCTCCAGTTGAGCCTGTAGGGCCTGTAGGGCCAGCTACATTGGAGGCAGCTCCAGTAGGCCCAGCAGCTCCTGTAGAACCTGTAGGCCCAGCAGCTCCTGTAGAACCTGTAGGCCCAGCAGCTCCTGTAGGCCCAGCAGCTCCTGTTGGACCAGCAGCCCCTGTGGGGCCAGCAGCTCCTGTGGAACCTGTAGGCCCAGCAGCTCCTGTGGAACCTGTAGGCCCTGCGGAACCAGTGGGACCAGCACTACCTGTGGGGCCAGCACTACC
>Ga0209535_1002312_pt1 | contig 12420 bp, 6 predicted proteins | sample LinPmetageLP28_FD_184041 | JGI IMG/M metagenome (GOLD analysis project Ga0209535, IMG submission 184041) | Marine viral communities from the Pacific Ocean - LP-28 (SPAdes) (version 2) | ecosystem: Environmental > Aquatic > Marine > Oceanic | place: Pacific Ocean | collected 2009-08-22
GCTGCGATACATATTAGGTCGTATTTTATCAATAGCAACTAAAATAGTATCTCCCTCTGTTGTCACAGCCACAATATGACTAGCAACAGGTTTTTTTACATAAGGTCCGCAGCTAGCTACAATAGCAATTACTGCAATAAGGGCAATTTTCCATAATTTCATTTTTTTCTACGTTTATCGTGATTATATCCTTGATTCTTTAAAGCTAAATGTTCTTTCATTGTTTCAGCTTTTTTAACTTTTCCGTTTTTACTGTACATCTTGTGTATTTTAAAAGCCATATTATTTATTTTTTTGGTCGTTTACTAGCGTCTTTATTTTGACAACTTCCAGGTTCTCCCTCGGTTGTATTAGGAGTTCTTTCATAACCTTTCCAACACGCAGCTGGTCCTTGACTAACTTTTTTTGGTCCTCCGCAATACTTTCTTAATAATGGTGATTTTAACATAATTATCTATTTTATTTTTTAGTTTATAATTTTAATCCTCCAAAGTTTTTGCCAAAATTAAGCCCGCCAAATCCTCCATTTCCTTTTCTTTTATTTTTTTCCCACTCTAATTCCCATTTTTGCCAACCAAGTGCGTTGGCAACTCTCATCCACTCTTCATTTTCAGAATCAGAAGCATCTCTTAAGTTTTGTAATTTTTTTATTCCTCTATCAAGTGGTATATTTGTACCAGCACTTATAACTTGACCCATAGCTAACCAAGCAGGATTATCAAGTGACCATCCTTTTTGTTTTATTTCTTTTTTATTCCAGTCCCATGTTCTACCCGCAGATCTTAATTTACCTATTTTAGAAGAGACAGGAGGTGAAATATCTAACATTTCAATAGCAGCGTCTTGAGCCTCAGCTCCATCAGCTAATTTCATTATAACATTTTTAAGAGTAGAAATCGCGGCTCCATGAAAACCAATACCTCTTAACAATGAATCAGCCATACCATTAGTTATGCTGACATATTTTTGTTGCTTTTTTTCATCATCAGCATCATCTCCAAATGCCATAGCAAATAAAGCTTGTTGTAAAGCATTGAATATAACATTTTGTATAGCTCCGTAGTATATAATCTTAGATATATTAGTCTTATCGTCCCCTCGGCGATTCTTAAGATCACTGGCGGCTTTTTGCATTAATCGTGCATATTGAGCTGGGGTGTTAGCAAAAGCTAATATAATACGTCCTAATGGACCAGCTTGTTGTTTACTAATTCTATCAGGTCTACTTGATTGCTGTGACTCTTCAGCTATTTCTCTAAAATCTAAAAAAGCTTGAGCTTCAGCTTCTTTTAATGTCATGCCTTTTTCTAATAAAGAATTAACTCTATTTCTATAAAAAGTAGCTCCACCCGATGCAATAGCAAAGCTATCTGCTATTTGAGTAGGTAAAAAACCTAGTTTTAATAATTTATTTATAAACGCTTTAGCTTTGTTTTTAGACTCTGCAGCGATTTCTGCAATATCTGCTTCATTTACGTTTATTTTCAAACCATTACGTCTTTCCACTAAGTAATCAGAATTCATTAACTCTATTACATCATTCCAGTACTGTGGTTGATTAGCAAAAGCTTTAGCAGCTTTAAAAATATTATTGTCTGTAAAATTAACAAAGTTAACTGCAGATATAGTCTGTAGTACAGCGGATCGCATGTTAAAAAACATAATAGCACCAACAGCTCCATTCATCCAATCGACAAACCTACCAGTAAGACTATCACCTAAAGCTCCTCTATTACTACCTGTTTTCATACGACCAAGTATATTTTCTAGAGCATCTCTATAACCATTACCAAAAGCAGCTTCAAGTTTATTTAAATTTTCTTCATTAAACACTTCATTAACATTGTTTTGCCATTCTTTTAAATACTGAGGCCTAGAAACATTGTTTATACCAGCTAATAAATCAGTTTTGATTGTACCAGCTAACCACGAGTCACTAGGCTTAGGATAACCATTTTCTTTATTTATAGTTATAAGTTGGTTAGCAAATGAAGTTAAATTAGTATCAGCTTCAATAAAATCAACTAATACTGCTTGATCAGCTTTAGATAATCCAGGTATAGTCATGCCTTGTTGAACCCAAGTATAAACTCTAACAGCTCCACCAACAGTATAAGGTTCACCAGGTATTTTTTTATTTAAATCTTTTGGACTAATGTTTAATATATTTTTTAAATTTTTAAAATCATTAGCTAAAGCAACTCTAGCGTTTGAAATATTTATATTAGCTCTAGCAAATGGATCTAAAAAGTTTTCTTTAATCCAAGCAATAGCTTTATCTCCTTGCTTGCCTTTACCAACAAAATATCTAGTTAGACCTACAAAATCTTGAGCAGATGGTGGTATACCTAGTAGGTCAAATCTACCTTTACTTGCACCTACAGCTCTAGCTTTTGTTTTACCATATTTTTTTTCCTTACCAATGCCTGTAGCTTTTTCAATAATATCATTAAACTCTTCATTTAAAATCTTGCTATTTTTACTATTAGCTCTAGCTTCTTGAGCTTTAACGTCAAGACTTTCCATTTTATTTAACACATCTTCATTAGTTGCGTTTTTAGGAAAAGTAATTTTAGAGTTTTTAAATTTACTTTCATTATAAACTTTTGCTTTTTCAACAGCTTCATAAGCTATAGGTTGATTTTTAGAAATAGGTATTATTTTACCTGTTCTAATATTTTTCATTGCAAAAGGAAACTTACCAAAGGTATTTAAATTATAATATCTTTTATTTACATTATCACCTATTTGATAACCAGGAACCATAGTGTCTTTATTAAATTCTCCAATAATATCATCCATAGTTTTTGGAATCATAGCAACGCTATAATCTTTCATCAACTGTTCCATTTTTTCTTTTGTAGTCGTACCATTATTAATGTAGTCTGCAGCAAAAATAACAACAACTCTAGCTGGAATATTATGTTCCCAAGTCCAATCACTGGCATTTTTACTTGGAAACTTACCATTTATAATACTTTCTAAACCAGCGGCTGTTCTTAGTATAGTATTCATATCAGAGTTCATACCCATCAGCATCATACCCGCATCATTTAAAGATATTTTAGATTTAGAATCATTAGCTTTATCCTTATACCAGTCCAAAACTTCTATAAAAGCATCACCATCTTGCTTAGATTCTTTAGCCCTTGCTTCAAGATTTAGTTTATTATTTAATACATCTTTTTTTCCAGCAGCACTTTGAGTTACTTTAGTTTCTTTTAAAGCTTTACCTTTATAAAGTATAGTGGTTCCTCTACCTGTTGTTTTAACTGTAAGATCTTGTTTGTTAGTAACCATTGCTTTAAGAACTACATTCATGAATTTTTCTTGAGTATCATAAATACTGTATCTTAAGCTATTTGAATATCTTGGAGAGTATGGAACTTTAACTTTTTCAACTCCTTTGCCAGGTATATATTTTGGATTAAACGTAAGCTGGCCTTTGTTGTTAAAAATAAACTCAGATCTACCAGTTTTAGAGCCGCTAGACAAGGCTTGGCCTATTTTATTAACCATAAATGATAATGCTTTTTGCTCATTACCATTAAACTTTCTTAATATATGTTGTCCAAAAGCAACAATAGAATTACTATAATTCTGTAATTGATTATAATCATTAAAATCTAAAGCTGTTTTTGTTAAGTTTAACATAGCTCTTACATCGTCTCTTTCTGTTATACCAACTATCTCAGTACTAACATAAGAATCAAGTGAAACTATTAGTTTATTATCAGCTGTATTGTAATCTTCTTTGATTTTATTATATCTATTAACTAAAGTCTTCATGTCTTCAAGTAAACCATCCCATTGTTTACCACTAAAAGATGAGCTGTCTCTACTACCATATATAGAATTCATAGAAATTTCTACAGCAACTTCATTACCTCCATATATACTTACACTATCTATAAACTCTGCATAGTTAGCATACCATACGGCTTTTTTATTTATAGGTAAATCTCTTATTACTTTAGAATTTTTAAAACTATCAAAAGATCTGTCTTCAAAAGCTTTTCTATCTAACTCAACAGCAGCAACTAGTAATTTTTCATTTTCTAAAGCTATAGCAACTTGTTCTTTAGGTTTACCAGTTATGTTTTTAACATTTCTAGGCTCAGCAAGATAATTATAAACAGCAGGTGAAGCCAAGCCTTTTCCCATTATTTTAAATAAAGTGTTTTGTCTAGTAACAGAGTTTCTATTATTTCCTAAAAAGAAAGATCCTATTGCTCCTTTACCAGCAGCTTCTATTTTAAATATATCTCTACCTGGATAAGTTACTTTACCTGTAAATTTATTTACATTTTTAATATTTTCTCTACCTATTTTTGTAACTTTAAAAAGTTTTGGAGTACTACGTGTATAAACTTTTTTAATATCTTCTAATGGTATAGCTTTAGAAAACAAATCAGATTGTGTATCAAAAAACTGCGTATAATTTTCTGGCATTATATATTCTACTTTTCCTGATACAGGATTTTTTTGTGTAGAAATTTTACCTAACTTTTCATATAATAAATTAGTTATTTCTTTTGCAGCAACTTCATCTAAAGCTTCTATAATATTTTCAGCTTTAATATCAGGATTGTTAGTTGTGTTTAAAATAGGTTTAATTATATTTCCTATTTCTTCTATAAATTGTGGCGTTGCAACCGTGAACTCTTCAAAAGCAACAGGAACTCTAGCCTTGCCAGTTCCTTTAATTTTTGGAGCAGCAACAGTTTCTTCAATAGCAATTTGCTTAGCCTCAGCGTCATCAATTTTAGTCAACTGCATGTCTTCAGGATTAAAACCTGCATTTCTATATATTTCTTCTCTTCTAGCTCGTATTCTAGCTCCTGTAAAAGTCATTACCTCGGTACCGCCTTTTTGTCCAGCAAAAATATATTTATCAAAAAAACCTTGCTGTCTACCTTTTGTTAATCCTTTTCCTATTAGCTGGTTAACAAGTGCCATGTCTATTGAAGCTTGATCTATATCTTTAGTTAAATCATAACCTAATTTAGGATATAATACACCTTTATTAGCGAGCACGAAGTCATAAGCTATACCCATTTTTTCACCTTCAGAAATATTAGGATCTTTTAATTGCCTAACATATTCATCATTAATGATTTTTGAGTTTTTACCTTTAGGTTTTTTACCAGATTTTTCATATTTAAATCTAGCATTTTTCATAGCTTTTATATCTTCACCTAATACAATACCCTCTGAAGTAGCGGTTTTTATAGCTTTTGAAAACTTACCTCTTTTTGTGTCATAATTAAAATCTTTAATAAAATTAACAACATCTTTACCAGAATTAAATTTTATTTTAGAAAAACCAACGTTTTGTAAAACTCTTCTTATTGAATTACCTATTTTATCAACTACAGTTTCTTGCAACTGTACACCCTCCACCTTAAGCACATCGCCTAATAAAGTTAATAATTCTTCCGCCTGTACGCTTTTAGACTCATCTTTATAAGCCTCCATTCTTTTAAACAAACTACTACCTTTTTCTAGTATAGAAGTGTCTATCTTGTTTAGTTCTGTTCTCAGTGCACTAGCTACTTGTATAGCTGCTTTTGATTGAGTGTATATTTTATTACCTTTAGCATCTACTTTTCCAGTATCTATAGGTGCAAATGTTTTAACTAAAACTCGATGTAATATTTCATGAGCTGCAACATTTACATTACCAATCTCTTTAGCTGTTTGTAAATCAATTACAACTCTTTTACCACTTTCAGCAATCGCACCATCAGAACCTTCAAGACTAATTTTATCATTTGGATTAGCTGCATTCCACTCTTCTACCGCAGCCAACGCTTTTTCTTTAGTTTCATAAATGTCTATACCTTGAGCTATTTCCGCACCTTTAGCTGCTTTCATAGCCTTTTGAGTAAACTTTTCTGTAATAGCAATACGACCTAGTTTTTCTTGTAAAACTTCTTGTTCTAGTTTTAAATCTTCTTCTAAACCTTCTGTACCTTGTTCTTTGGCTTTTTTTAGCCTTCTTTTAATGCTTTCTAACTGTATTAACGTTTCCAACGTATCCGACTTAGATGATTCAGAATAGTATTTAGGTAGCTTTATACCTGCATTTCTAATATCAGAAAGAGATTCTTTATCATTTTGGTACTCTTCTTCTGTATAACTCCAGTTGCCTTTTTTATCTTGAGTCCTATTTTTATATGCTTCGTCATATTTGCTTTCAACTCCTTTAAACCATTTTTCAGCGTCTCTAAAACTTTGGCCAAAAGAACCAAGATCAAAATTTAAAGCTAACGATCTTGCTGTTTGAAAAACTTCCTGCTTAGCTTGTCTTATAGTTGCAGCGCTAAAACCTAAACCACCACCAACCCAAAACCCAACTTTACCTTCTTTTATAGCGTCAGCTACATTTATTTCAGAAAAAACATTTCCACCATCTAAACCTCTCATGCCTCTAGCATCTGCCATTTGAACACCTTGCGTTGTTTGTGTAGTAATTTTTTGCCCAGTTTCTGTTCCAAACTCTACTAAACCAGCTTCAGCACTAACTAATGTTGTGTTTGCTAGGTTTATAGCTATTTGTTTAATACCTCCTTTTTTTACAATATTTTTTAAAGAAAGAACAAAGTCTTTTTTTGCTTTTAAACCTTTAAAAGTAGCTTTTAAACCATAGTATTCAAAAGCAGTTGCTAGTCCAGCACCAGCTGCCGCGGTTCCTACATCAGAATATTTACCTGATTCTAAAGCTTTAGCAACTTCTTCAGAAGTAGCTTTTCTTCCTAACTCTTCTTCTAAAGCTTTAACAGCTGCGCCATAATACATGTCACCGTATTCTTGGGTAAACATAGAGGAGGCAGCTAAAGCAGTTAAATAAGGTGATTTTGTATAACCAGCCGCTGCTGCTAAACCTAAATTTATAGATTGCTCAGCAACTACACCAGCAAATCCAGCTATACTATCAGGTAATAAACCTTCTCCTCCAGAAGTATTGTAAGCGTTTAAATATTTTCTAAGATCTTCAATATCTTTAACATCTTCAGTTATTTTAGATAATCCTTTGTTATATTTTTTAACTAAGGGATCCATTAACTTCATTTTTTCATCTAGTTGAAACTGAAGGTTACTGTATTCGTTATATACAGCTTCTGACACTTTTTTACCATCAACCTCGAACATTTCTTTTATAACCTTATTACCAAGTTCATTTGCTTTTAATTCTTTACCACCTATACCTTGAAATTTTTCATTTAATACAAATTCTTGTTGACCTTGTAGTTCTGATATTTTTTTGTTTAAAGATTTTATAGCATTTTCCTGATCATTTAAATCTCCTCTATCAAAAGTTGTACCTGTTTCTTTTATTGCAAGCCTTAATTGAGTGTAAGATTTACCACCTCCTTCTAAAATGTTAAACAAAGCTGCATCAAAAGGAATGTTGTTATTATCAGCGTCTTCTGGTCTATATTTATCTAACGTTCTAAGGTACCAATCGTTGTTTCTAGTGAACTCTTTACCTTTTCTAGCAAACACATCGTTTAATGAAGCATCTACGCTTCCACCTATTTCTTTAAAAATTTTACTATTAGTAAGATCTTTTAATATTACTTCGTTTACTTGTTGATTTAGCTCTTCGTTAGCTTTAAGGTGTTGATCTTTATCATTTAAATCATATTTTTTTGCTAGATCATCTGCAATTTTTTTGAAATCATCGACTCTTGCTAAGTTAATATTAGATATTTCATCTTTTATTAAAGGGTTTTCAAAAATTAACTTTTGAGCATCTTTTGCTATAACTTCTTGAATTTGCTCTTCTGATTCAAATTTAGATACATCAATATCTTTAGTTGCACTTTCTAAAGCATTAACTATTGTTGGATCTGGCTTAAATACTTGCCTTACTCTTTTTTGTCTTTCTTTAAAAGGAAAAGCAACTTTATCTAATAAATCAAAAACACTTTCTTCTTCTTCACCTACCATGCTACCAAAATTTGGCACGTTTTCTCTATCTAAAATTTGCTTACGAACTTTAACACTTTTATCTTTTAAAAATGAAAACTCTCCAGTAGCATTCATTATATCTTTACTTCTTTGTTTATAAAGATTTTTTTGATTTTCTAATTCATTTTTATCACCATACTCTGAACCACCGTCTTGACCTAAGCTAATACTTTGTTGATTATCTAAAATGGGTGCGGGTAATCTAAAGTTTTTAGGTATAATGTTTTTAGGATCCGCATATTCTAATTCATCTCCATCTATATAAAACTCACCTTCAGGTCTTTGTGAAACCGATGAACCATTTTCCAAACTTGAATCCGTATTGGATGCTGTCCCTTCTACTGCAGTCGCATCCGTTGCTACAGTTGTTTTCTTTACTGGTTTAGTGTCAAACTCATATTTTTTTGTAAAATCTTCATAAGAATTTGTATAAGCTCCTTTTTTTTCTAAAGCACCATGTAGGTCTTTACTACCTTGCTCGTTATTGTATTTTTTTTGAAATTCTTCAAACGACAATGTGTAAGATCCATCCGCAACTAAAGCATCGTATAGTTTTCTCATAAAATTAATTTAAATATCCAACAGTAAATTCATTGGATGGGGTCTGGTTTTCACCTTCAGGAAACTTGTTTTTTATAAAAGCTTTAACAATAGCATTAATATCTAAACCTTTTTTAGAATATTGTGATTTTTCTCCAGTTGCTTTTTTCAAGGTTTCTTTCAAAATAGCTGTAACTTTTGTTTTATTATCTAAAGGAATTTTTTGAGTATTACCATTTCCATCTTCAAAAACTAAATTTTCAACCCCATCAATTTCTTCTGTTTTAGCACCCATATTACCAGTTGCAGTAGTAAAGAAATCAACAAAACCACCAGGTTCAATTATCTGAGAGATTACCTCTTGAGAATTAGTATCTAAACCAGTATCACTAGAAACATTAGCAGCAGCTCTCTGAGCTCTTTCAGTTGCAGAAAATTCAAAATCATATACTCTAGACTCTGCAGGTTGACTTGAAACAGGATCAAAAGCTCCAACACCATTCATGTATTGAAATTTACCAAAAGCAACATACTTGTCAAACTCTTCTTTACTATAACCCATAGTTTCTTCAGTGCCTTGTTCATTAAAATCTTGGCTAAGTATTCCGTTAACACTGTCACCTAAAACCATTTCAGGACCAACTATTAATTCACCATTAGGCTTTCTATAAACCATTTCACCATCTATCATTTCTCCATATTGAGGAATAGAATATTGAGTCACAGTTCCTTTAGCATCTTTAACAAATTTTCCATCTACAATTTTACCCATTGTTTTATTAGAATTTGTTCTTATATTACTATTTGCAGTTGCTTGAGATCCTGACCACTGTAAATCAGCAGTTGCATTGTTTTCAGCATCTTGCGTTAATAATCCTATTATCTTAGCTGTGTTTGGCCATGTCTTTTGTTCTGTGTATTGACCTCTTGAATCTGTAGTTGTAATTTTTTCTCCTAAAGTAATAGTTCCTGATCCAGGTTTTAATGGATCGCCTGGTATAAGTTTTCCATCTTCTCCTAAAACATTTTCTGCTTTACCAGCGGCTATTATTTGCTTAGCATCATCTTGAATTATAGAAAACGGACCAAAAGTATTAGGATTATTATCGTCGTCTTCAAAAATTCCGTTTATTTGATCAAAACTTAATTCATATTCATCTGAAAAATTCCCTTTTTCATTATCATAAGTTAATTCAACAGCGTTGTTTAAGTATTCTCCAGTTAAACCTTCATCAGCTAATTTATTTCTTATATTTGCTTTTCTAATTTCTTCGCTTTTAGCTACTTGAAACATTTGTATTTTACCACCTGGTCCTTTTCTAGTAGTCCAGCTTATACTACCTGAATTAAGTCCTTCACCGTTTCCATCACCTATTAGCATCATTGCTGAAAACCTTGGATCTGTAGCTTCTGGATCTACACCTCCAGCTTTACCTATTCTTTTAACTTTTTCTTTATACTCAGAGGTTAAAGCTTTCATAGTACCAAATCTTTCTCCAATATTATCAATAAAAGATTTTGAGTTTCTTATAAGGGCTTCATCTTCTTCTCTACCTTCATAATCTCCTGATGAAGATTCATAAGTTTTCAAAGCTGTATAATAATCGTCTATCAAAGTATTAAAACTACCATCTAACGAACTTAATTCAACATTTTCAGCCGCTACTTTTGTTTGGAAATCAATAACCTCGTTGGTTTTTTGGCTTTCTACTTGTTTACGTATTTTCCAATTTTGTTCAGCTCTTATCCTATCTCTTTCAGCTTCTTTTCTTTTTCTTTCAGCAAATTCTTTTTCGGCAGCTGCTTTTTTTTCGGCACCAGCAGCAACAGCTCCACCTATTTGCTGACCTATTCCAGCTATAGCTTGGCCAATCATTCGACCGGATTGTCTATCAATACCTACATTGACATCTGGATTATCGTATGCTCCCATAATTTTTTATTTAACGTAGTTTTGTGTTTCGTTTCCAAACTTACTAATGTTTGCCGCTTTAGTCGAGGCAGCTGAGCTTATACCCGCGCTAGCTAAACTTCCTAAACCACTTATCATTCCAGTTAATGCCGCGTTACCATCAGCTCTAGCTTGAGCCTCTTGATTAGCAGCTCTATCGGCTAAGCCAGCAGTTCTATTTATTTTAGAAACCTCTCTTGTTTCTTGAGCATTAAAAGTAAATGCTTTACCTTGTGCATCAGCTTGTTGGACTCTTTGTCCTTCACCTATTTGAATACTTTGTATCCTTTGTTGCTCACTCATTTTCATTTGCTCTAATTGTTGTTGACCTTGAGCTCTTAGTTTTTCATTAGCAGCTTCTTGTCCCTCAATGCTTGCACTAACACCTTTTTTACTAGCTAAAGCAGCTTGAGCTAAAGCTGTTGCTCCACCCGCACTCGCACCTGTAGCTCTTAAAGTATCTAATGTATTAGCTAAAGCAATGTCAGCTTCTTCAATCTGTATCTCAGCAGCTTGCGTAGACACACCTAGGCTTGCATAAGGGTTGCTTAAATTACCACTTAAATCTTTTGCCATAGAACTTAAATCGGTGGTTCCAGAATAAGGATTTACTATTGATTGTCTATTTCTTTCTAAGTTAGCTAATTTAACTTCTTGCTTTTTTTTCTCTGCAGCAGCTCTTCTTCTAGCTCTTTTAGCCGATCCCATACCAAACAAACCACTTACTGCTGTAAGCGCGCCACCCGCTATTAAAAAACTCATATTATATTGTTTTATTGTTATATTCTTCCATTGTCATTGAAACTATTTCGTTTTCTAACTCTTCAATGTTTTGAGTGTTAGAAGGGTTTTTATGAACATTTACAAATACAGAATCTTCCAAAGCATATATTAGTCTTTTAGACCCAGGTTCTGATATTGTATAGCAAGGTGCTATGTGTTCTATTTTTTCTCCATTATTGTTTATAATAACCTTTCCGGATAACAAAAACCAGGCATGTAAATGATTATGTATAGCGCCAACTATAACGTAATCTTTTTTAAGGTTCATTTGCCTTAAGTATAATTGATCCGCAAAACTATGTTTTATAGGTACATCAGGTGATTTACCTATACTTTTACCATCACCAAAAAGTCCATCAATACTATTATTTTCAACAATATAGTCTTGTATTGCTTGTACAGATGAGTCTATTTTTTTTAATTCCATTTAATATGATGATTCTACAGTATCAGAAGACACTGAAAATAATTCTTTTTTAATTGCTGATGTATCAAATTGTGTTATAGGCGATATACTCATTTTAACTGTAGAGTAAAAACCTTTTATACCTGACATATCTGCACCGTATAGTATTTCACCGCTTGTTGCAGGTGAATTATTTATAAGGTTTGCAAAATATTTATCTTCTTTTTTCTTAAAAGTGTTAGACCATATCTGATTCTCTAAGCTAGCTAAATTTTCTTGAAACACATATTTACCTATTGGCAAAGTTTTATCAGTAGAGCTAGCTATCATACTTTCTAATTCCCATCCTGGTCCGCCTTCATAGTTAATTGTTTTAAAGTTTTTAACTACAGATGGATTGGAATTTAAAACTATAGTAACATCAGATCCATAAGTTACTCCATAAAATTTAGCATAAGGACCTAAGTAGTGTTGGTATAATCTACCTAATTTACTATTAACATCTACATCTCGATTAAAGGTGTAAAAAATATTACTTAAACTAAAAATATGACTTGGTTTATAACTAGAAAAACTAGTCCAACCTAAAACACCTTCATCAAACGTAGCTGTTTTATATGTTTCATAAGTTACAGGATCTGTTGGTAAAGGCCCTACATTAGAACCTTGTAAAGATAATACATAATCTTTTGTGTGAGAATTCCAGCCTCCTATAATTTTAGTTGCATTAGCTAATTCGTCTCTAAAAAAGTCGTGCATTCCA
>Ga0209535_1002313_pt1 | contig 12420 bp, 2 predicted proteins | sample LinPmetageLP28_FD_184041 | JGI IMG/M metagenome (GOLD analysis project Ga0209535, IMG submission 184041) | Marine viral communities from the Pacific Ocean - LP-28 (SPAdes) (version 2) | ecosystem: Environmental > Aquatic > Marine > Oceanic | place: Pacific Ocean | collected 2009-08-22
TATGTGTGAAGGTTGTCCGGGCGGATTTTGCCCATGGTGTTAAATATAAAAAGGGGAAGTCGTAATGACCTCCCCTTTTTTGGTTACAGGAACTTTGGGTATGGTGCCCAGTTTCTTTTGTTCCTTATTTTTTATTTCTTTTTATTATTTCTTCTATTAAATCAGCTTCTTTTAATTTTTTATATTTTCTTAGATCTTGACTACCGACTCCTGTGTTTTTCAAAATCCTTAATTGCTCTTGTTTGTTTAACTTTTTTAAAGTTTCAAAATCTGTAGAACCTTTAGCTGCTTTTAATCTTGTTTTAGATTTTTCTTCTTTAATCTTTATTTTCTGCTCTTTAATTTTTATTTTTTCTTCTTCTGTTTTAGGAGCTTCAACATAGTTTTGTCTACCTTTTATCTGCCACTCTGGCCAACCTAATACCATAGCTATTGATTGCCATGTTTCAGTCTCATCATCCATCGCTGCTGATAAGTTATTAACTTTACTATATAATCTATCTAAAGGTACATTTGTTGTAGCTGTAACAACTTTAGCCATAGACTCATAAGCTGGGTTATCTAAACTAAATCCTTTTTCAAACACCTCAGCTCTTCTTTTTTTACTATCAAATGGGTAAGCTGCTCCTCTAAATTTACTTAATTTACTTTTTACAGCGGGTGAAAAATCTAACAATTTAATATAAGAATCAGAGTACTCAGGTCTATCTCTTTTTGATCTATCATAAAGATCTATTCCTAAGTTTTTAAGAACTTGAACTGTGACACCAGCAAAGCCTAGACCCCGTAAGCTAGAATCAACCATACCATTAGCCATTTTAATTATCTTCTGCTCTTCTTTCTCATCTATTTCATCATCTCCAAATCCTAAAGCAAACAAACCTTGCTGTAAAGAATTAAATAACATGTTCTGTAAAAATCCATAATAAGCTATTTTACTTATATTAGTTTTTAAATCTCCTCTACCATTTACTATATCTTGAACAGCTCTCTTTTGTATTCTAGCATATTGCATTGGTGTGTTAGCAAATTGAAGAACTACTCTACCTAAAGTACTAGCTTGTTGTGATGATATTTTACTTGGATCAGATGACTGTTGAGATATTTCAGAAACTTCTCTAAACTCTTTCATAGCTCTTATCTCAGCTTCAGACTTAGTTAAACCTTCATTTTTAATTAAATCATTTATTCTATTTCTATAAAATGTTGCTCCTCCAGCTGCTATAGCGAAACTATCTGCAAATTTAGTAGGTAAATAACCTTTTTCTAATATATAGTTTATACCTGCTTTAGCTTTATTAGTACTAGTTTTAGCTGCATCTGCTATTTCAGACTCAGATATATTAAGCTTTAAACCATTACGTCTGTCTTTTAAATAATCAGAATTAATTAATTTAACAAAGTCTTTCCAATACTGAGGTTGATTAGCAAAAGCTTTTCCAGCTCTAAAAGGATTGTTAAATCCCCAGTTAATAAAGTTAGCAGCTGATATAGTTTGAAGAACTGCTGATCTAGTATTAAAGAACATTATAGCTCCTGTAGAGTTGTTTATATAATCTAAAACTTTATTACTTAAAACATTACCTCCTTCAATTCTATTTCTTCCAGACTTCATTCTTTTTAAGATATTTTCCATAGACTCTCTATACTTAACCCCATAAGCTGCTTCTAGCTTATTTAAGTTATCTTTAGAAAATATAACATCTTTATTCTGATTCCACGTTTCTAAGTACTTAGCTCTTTTAGTGGTATTTAAAACATCGATCAAATCTGTTGTTATAGTTCCACTAGCCCAGTTTTTAGTTGGTGTAGAGTATCCATCACCTTTTGTTATAGACATTATTTGATCAGCAAAAACTTTTAATTTAGGATTATTTTCTACTAAATCACTAAGTTCTTTCATGTCTGTTTTAGAAAGCCCTGGTATTTCTTGACCTGCCTTATTCCATAAATAAGTTCTAACAGCTTGCTCATTAGTAAAACCTGATTCAGTTGTTTTCCTAAGATCTTTAGGAACATCTAATTGTTTTTTTAACGCTTTAAAATCAGCCATTAGGTTCACTCTATCAGTAGATAAATTTTCCATAGCTCTAGCGTAAGGATCAAGTAAGTTTTCTTGATAAAACTTCATATGAGCTTCACCTTTCTTACCTTTACCTAAGGTCCTATATAATAAACCTGTAAAATCCTCAGCAGATGGTGGTATAAAAAACTTCTGTCTTCTAGCTTTATTACCTCTTATTTCAGCCTTAACGTCTGAAAATACTTTTTCTGCTCCAATACCTGTAGACTCTTCTATTATCTTGTTAAAGTCTCCAGAAAGATCTTTAGAAGCTAAAGTTTTTTGAGTTTCAGATTTAACATCTACAATATCTAATACCTTTTCAACTGAACCCACTTGTTTTTTTCTAGGTTTAGATATTTCAAAATCATAACTATTATTCTCACCAATAAAATCGTTAACTTCCCATACGTCTGTTTCCCATCCTAATTTCTTAGCAACCTTATCCATCAATGCGGTATATAACTTAACTCTACTTGTTTCTGATTTAAGAGAAGAAAACTCAAGTCTTTTTATTTTAGGGTTTTTGCTCACAACATCTAACAAGCCATTGTAAACAGTTCTAATAACTTTAACAGCATTGCCGGTTCCAGTCATGTCTATTCTGCCGCCTAAGTTAAATTCTACGTCAAAACTTCCTTTAGTATCTCTAGCATCTAAATTAAAATTATATTTTTTGCCAGCTATTTCAAAAGTAGTTTTTATATTACCAGCTTCATCTGTTTTCCAGCTTAATTTTTTCTTATCTATTTCAGAATCTATTTTTAAATCTTTAGAAGCTTTAACTAGTTGAGTTTTAGATTTAATATCAAGACGAGACATGCCTTCTTTAACTGCTTTAACGTTTTGAGGTGCATCATCAGCAAAAAAGAAATCATTGTAACCTTCAGAAGCTTTATCAATTATCCAGTCGGCTTTAGCTTGACCACTTGATTTGCCTAAACCTGTTATGTTTTCTAAAGGTATTTCTACACCCATAGCTTTCATGAACTCATAAATAGCTTTTTGAGATTCAGGTGCTCTAGCTGTAAGAATAAATATATCTCTCTCACCTTTAGCCTCTTTCATTGTTTTAATTAAATCAAACAAAGGACCTTTTTTACCTTCAACAACTTTATTAAAATCTGTAAAGTCCATTGCCCAGCCTTCTGAAATTAGTTTTTCACCTTGCTTAGCAAATTCTTCAGCTGTTAGTGTTTTTCTTTTACCATCTCTTTCGGCAAATACTTTACTTTTACTTCTAGCTATAGTATCGTCAAAATCAAACACTCTAGCTTTTTTAATAGTTTTATTACGTTCATTAGCTAATCTAAATGCTTTATCTCTTTTGTTAAGTTCATTAAGCATTTCGCTTTGAGTTAAATCTTTACTAGCCATAGAAGCCTCTTTAACTACTTCTATGTTTTCTTTTTTTACAAGATTTTTTTCTTTATAATATTCTGCAGCTTGTTTAGCTCTAACTTGATCAGCTGTTTTTAAATTTTCATAAGGTATATCTTTTAAAATTTTCTTAGCTATCTCTAAACCCCCCTGCTCTATAAAAACTTCTGATGCAGTTTTGCCGGCATTTTTACCCCTTAAATATACCAAATCTTGAGCTCTTCCTGATATTACTAAAGTGTTAACAGCATCAGAATCAGATATACGACCAACTTTTCCTCCGTATTTATCAGAATCTTTTTCACCTTGTAATTTTTTATCGATTAAAAACTGTCCTCCACTAGTTACTAATTCTCTTATTTTAGCTTTCTTTTGTTCTTTAGTTAATTTTTTGTCAAAAAATATTTCTAAAGCTTTTTTAGCCTCGTTAGTTCTTTCTTCGGTGTGTTCATTGTGTAATTCAGCTTCACTTTTTTGATTAGGATCTTTTTCAAGTCTAAAAGAAATAGCTTCCATAGGTGTTGCTCCTCTTGCAATGCCTTTACTAGAGTTTACTTGACCTCTTTCTATTGCAAAAGCAGCATTAGGGCTCATTTCTAATAATGAATTAAAATAAAACTCTTTAAAATTTTCATTATGAGTCATAGTTAGTTCATAAGCATCTTGCATAGACATTTCTCCTTTTTCTACTTTCTTTCTTAGTTCAGGATTAACATATTGCTCTTGCTGTGCTTCAAGCCATTTTTTAGGTTCTTTATTCCTATCTATCTTTTTAGTTAGATTTGCAGATTTTATCTTAGAAGCACCAGGAGCAGTTATATGAACATACCGCGTTTTGTCTACTAACTTTTTAGTTGAAGCGTCACTACCAGTACCTAACTTTTTATCTTTAAATAAGTCTCTTAAGTATTGAGAAATTGTAGCTCCCTTGCCGGAAACATTTTCTGGATTAGCTTTAATCCCGCTCTGGTATTTTAAACTTGTACCAGCGGTTAAAGTTGCCTTTATAGCTCTTAAAATATTATCAGGAAGCTTATCTATGTTAATATTTTTTAACAACACTTGAGCTGCTTCTTGAATTTTTGGAAAATGTTCTTTACTTAATATATTGCTTTCGTAATTTTGAAAATATTCAACTTTAATATTTTTATTAGAGAGCGTTTTAGCCATTTCAGAAAAATTCTTTTCAGCATTGTTGAACATGGTTTTAGCCTCTGCAATATCAACGCCAAACTCTTCAGCAATATTTTTAATTATAGATTCCTTATTAACAGACTCTGCTTTTTCTATTGCTTTATTAACTTCAGAAATGTTAGCTGGATCATTAATTAACTCTTTAAAGGAATTTAAAAATTCATTAACAGAAGCGTCAGATATTCCAGATTGCTTTACAATATCAGAAAGATCTTTTATATTTACTAAATCACGGTCTAAATTATTTAAAACTTTTAATATTTTATCTTTTTCTTTAGTAGTTATATTTTTAATCTTCTTTACCTTGTCCGAAAGTAATAGTTTAGAAGCCATTACAGTTGATGGATCAACTTGCATTTTCTTGCTTATCTCAGCTATTTCACCAGTTTCTTTACCTATTCTTTTAAGGTTTTGCGGAGTAGCATCTCTAGTTAACCTATCAACTAAACCTTCTGCAAAAGCTGTTTTTCTAGTACCTCTTAACCCACTTTTAGCTCCAGTAGTAGGACTTGTAGTTGGTGCTAATATATAATCTGATAATTGTTTAGGAGTAAAATCTTTAAACTCATATATGTTCACGCCTTGAGCTGTGTTCTCTACATATACTTTATCATTAAGCATAGCTGCATCAATATCAGCTTGCTTAGTTAAACGTCTAGGTGGTTTAGTAAATATTCTATTTTCAGGTTTGGTTTGACTTTCTAATCTAACAAAAAATCTAGGATCTAAAGTTTCCTTCATTTTTGCTGCCATTTTCTTAATAGAAAACTCATAGTTTTTACCTGCACCTAAAGCTTTTTTAACTTTATTAGTTAACTTACCTCTCGATGCTTCTGTTATAAAGCTTTTAAATTCTTTTGTTTCGACACCTGGTATTTCTCCTTCAAATATTTCTAATAAACCTTTGTCAATTTCATTTTTTAAGTCTTCAGTAAATATTTCTGGAAAGTCTCTAGTTACCTTAGACTTTGGAGTAACTTTAGCTTTTCTCTCTTCTGAAGCTATAATAGCTTCTTCTGGTGTTGCCTCTTCTGACTTTATATCAAATTCTTTTTCTCCTTCAGCTCTTTCTTGCCCTAGTCTTTTTTCTTGTCCTTCAAACTTGCCTCTTTTAGCTTGTTGAAGTATTTGACCATATCTTCTTTTTAAATTTTTCTGCATGTAAGCGCCAAAAGGTATACGCTTGCCATCCACAACAGGTTTATAAGTTTCAATTAATCTAGCTAATTGTTCTTCATATCCAGATCTAAATTCTTCTGCTGAAACTCTTTTGCTAGGCTCTAAAGCCATAGCACCAGCACTTTTAGCTGCTTGGTTAGCTAGCTGTCTAGCTTTACCTATATTATTTTCAGATAATTCTTTTTTAATCTCTGCAGATAACTCTTGATCTTTAATATCTCTAACCCTACTATCTCCAGCTTTTATTATCTTTTTTTCTATTTCAGTGTTTCTATCAGCTATTTCTTTATTAGATTTAGAAACTACAACTTTTTCTTCTACAACCTCAGTTTCTTTAGTTAAATCTTTAGAAGCCATTTCTTTTGACGCTGCTGCTCTATACTTGTTTTCTGGTAAAGTTCTTTCAGGAGCCATTTTAAAAGCTTCTATATTTACAGAATTTAAAAAACTAGTTTTTTCATCTGACAAAGCTGCCATGAAAGTTTGAAACTTGTTTTGAATTTTAGTACCTTGTCTAGCACTTTGACCCATAGAAGCTAGTAAATCTATTAAATCATAAGCTGTTTGAGGTGGCTCAATATTGTTAGCACCCATTTCTTTAAGTACATCATTAAAGTAATTTCTCATTTCAGCTAGCTTACCACTCATTATACGAGGGTTTTGATAATAAGCTCTTGGATTACTTAAGCCTTCAACCATAAAAGCTAAATACTCTTCCATTCTTTCTTCTGCACTTCTTTCTTTATAACCTTCTTCAACAAGTTTTTTTGTTTGTTTGCCTGTTAATTTTAATTCACCTATTTCTTCTGATAAAAATAAATCAACATCAACATCTTTAAACATTTTATCAAACTTTTCAAGCATTCTAAACTTAGCTTCAGGATTATTTTTATAATAAGTTTGTAAACCTAAATGTGTTATCTCATGTAAAGCTTTACCTGGCGTGTAATATTTTAAATCAAAATACATTCTACTACCATCATTAGTTATTTCAGCAGTAGAGTTTTTGCCACTTCTAAAGTTTTCTCTAAATGCAGGGTTTTCAGAAGAGTTTCCAAATAGTATTTTAGGTGCTTTATACTCTGGATCAAAAGATTTCAAAACTCTGTTAACAGGATTCATGTATCTTTTATTAAAGTTCTTTTCAAACGTAGCCTGATCAACTTGTTTGGGATCTAACTCGTTAGACATAGATTCGTTTAAAGCGTACTGACTTAACATGTTAAAGTCTGTAGAATATTGGTTTAAGTTAGACTTTTCAGATTCAGTTAAATACTTTTCTTTTTCTTCAATAGATTTAAACTCTTTATTTAATACTCTTTCACCTTTATCGCTAGTAGTATACTCACCTCTCTTTGCAGCTGCTTTATTATTTATATTATTAGCTTTAATTTCTATAGCGTCCATTAAGTCGTACTTAGCTTTAGTACTCATGAAGTCTACCTTTTTTAAATGATGAATACCTAGCATAGAAAAATTACCAAGGCTAACTATCATTCTTTTTTGAACTTCATCTAAATCACCATAAGCTTCATTCATAGACTGTCTAAATGTTTTTTCATTCATTAAGTCTTCATAAACGGCTTCTGATACTTTTGAAAACTCAGAAGCTCCCATACCAGAAACTCCACTAACCATAATTTTATCAAAAACCCCTTGCCATCTAGCTAATGGCCCTTTTAGCTTTATCATGTTTTTAGTAATAGCACCAAAAGTATAAAAAGCAGCACCACCAGTTGGTGGCATATCAAATAAAGTTTGCATTTTTACTTCTTCTATACCTGCATTTAATATATGCTGAAATATCTTACCCATTCTAGGAAAAGCTTTAGCTACCCCAGCCGGTCCTAATGCGCCACCAGTTGCCAAATCAATAGCTGCTAATTCAATAACCATAGGAACAAACTCTCCAGTTCCACTATATATAGCTTCACCTAAGCTTTGATCTAAGTTTTCTTTTTGTTCATCAGTAAGTTTTATTTGCATATTGTTTTTAACAACATACTCAGAGTTGTTATAATCTTTTATAATTTTATCAGCTGCATTAATTTCTTTTCTTGTAGACGTGTTGGATATTCCACCTAGAAATCCCTCTACTTGTTCTCTGTCTTGAGCAGTACCATCGACCATTTCAGAGATAGCTCCAGCAGCAGATTGGATAAATGTTCCACCTCCGCCTAATAAATGATCTAAAACACCAATACCAGTATGTTCTTTGTCATATACTGTTTGCATTTTAGCCAGATCTTTATTAAGATATGTAAAATCCATTAAAGCCTGCTCATTCATTAATTCAGAATAATACTGTCTTTCAAATTGCTTAAAATCTTTAATGTCTTTAGCGCTCATAAATCCACCATCAGAAAAACTGAATCTACCTTCTTTAACATCAACACCAAATTGATCAATAAAACCTTCGAAATCCTCAGTGTGAAGACCAGACTCTATTAGGTCAGTGTAAGATATTATTAAGCTTCCATTTTTAATATCTTTTGTAGATAATTTACCACTTTGTAATAAAGATCTTATTACTTTATTTTCTGAAGTTTGAATTTTTCCTCCAATTCCGCCAGTTATTACTTCAGCGTCGTCTAATCTTATTTTAACTTTTTGATCTCTACCAACTTGCAAGGTTCTTAATTTTTCTAAAGTAGCTTGATTAGTTTGATCTTCTAAAATTTCTTGAGGTGTAAGCGTGGATCTTTGAGAGTTTTTTAATGTGTTTTCTGCGTTTGTAATAGAATTTTTATAAACATTATTTAATCTTTCTCTCTCTTCGTCACTTATAGCAGATCTATTATTAATCCAAAAGCCATTTATATCTCTTGATGCAGATTCTTTGTATTTTGTATTAAAAGTTTCTGTAAGAGCTTTTAACTTGGTTTCAATATCTAGCTTTTGATTAACTAAGCTTTCATTTCCTGTAGAATCAGATGGAGATTTTAATCTTTCATTAACATCTTTTAAATTTTTTTTAACTTTTTTAACTTCTTCAAAAAAATCAGCTTCTTCTTTTTCTTTTGCAGTTAAAGAGTTTTTCCAATTTTCATTTCTAATTTCTTTTTGTGTGTTATCTAAACTTTTTATATCTGTAGTTTTCTTTTTATAATCTTTAAAAAGCTTTTGAGGATTTAACTCGCTTATTGCTTCTTCTTTAACTGTTCCCCAAATAGCAGTAAAACCATCTTCATCTGTGTACGGTATTTTAAGAGCTTTTGAAGCCGCTACATAATCTAAATAAGATTGATCTTTTAAATATTCAAAATCAGTTTCAGGATCCATCATGGCTAAGCCAGGAATTTTTGTAGATGTTGATCTATCAAATCCTGTTTGTTTTTTGTTTAGATTTTTATTAAGATTTTTTAACTGTTGTACAATTACAGTTTTAGCAGCGTTTCTCATGTCAAAAACTTGCTCTGTACTAGCTGGTGAAGATATTTCTTCTTGATTTTCCCCAGTTCTAGTCCCATATGGGAAGTAAACTTCTTCTTGAGTAACAGCTTTAATATCTTTATATGTTCCTGTTTCAGCATTGTAACCTAAATCATCATTATACTGGAATAACGCCTTTTGCTCAGGAGTTGATTTAACTCTAGCTGAGTCTATAGTTTTTATTAAGTTATTATAAGATTGTTTACCAAAAGACTCTCTGTCATCTATATAACTACCATCTTCTCCGTATTTAGTATATTCTTTACCTGGTAATGATGAGAAACCAGATGTTGTATTAAAATCAGAATTTAAAGGTATTACAGTTTCCCCAGTTGATGTAGTTACAGTTATTTCATCTCTCATACCTCCACTAGTATCAAAGCTTATTAAACCGCTTTTTATATCTTCTGAATAAAAATCATTTAAATTTTTTAAAACATCATCTTCTTCAAATTTTCCTTGAATTTTATCTATAGAAACATGTTTTGGTTGTTCTTTAATTACAGGTTCTTTTTCTTCAACTTCAGTTTCTTGTATAGTAGTTTCTTTAACAACTTCACCTTGCTTAGGTAGGTCAAGCGAGTAATATTCTTTTATTTCTAAAACCTTGTCATCATTTATATTTCCAGTATCATATTTTTCATACAAATCATTTATCATAGAAACATTGTCTCCACCGTAATAATCTACTATACTATCAATTTTAACTTGATCAATTTTTTGATCAGTGTTTTTAGAATAAAAATCTACTAAAAAATCTTGTATTGGCATATTTTATTTTATTAAATTGGATTTATACCTAAAGCTTGGTTTAATTTATTTTCCATTTTTTCTAAATCACCTAAAATATCGTCATCAAACAAGTTGTTGATATCAATTTCAGTGTAAATAAACGGATTTTGAGATGTTCCTCCTCCTGATTTTCTATAAATCATGTCTGGATTAAGATCTGTAACTTTCCCTTTTAACTCTAAATTGGATCCTTTAAGAATATTATCTTTACCTTCTAAATATTTTTTAATTTCAGCTAGTTTTTGCTCAGAATTGTCTCCTTTGGTTTTAAAATAATTTTCTTTATCTAACTCTACGTATTTAGTTCCATCATATTTATAGATTTTTTCATAGTCATCAGAATCTTTATTTTTATTTATATAAACTTGTCCTTTTACAAGACGAGAATCACCTACTTTCATCATACCTGGCTTCATGTCAATCCCACTTCCTTCAATACCACTTAAAGTATTTATAAATTTAGTATGATTTAATTTAGTTGAAGTATTATCACCATCGCCTTTACCATTACTTTTGTCTACTTTAGTTTTTATGTCGGTTATTTGGTTTCCGCTACCTTTACTATATTGATCCATCGTGTAGTTAGTAATAGCTTCCATTAATTCATTTTCTTGATCTCTATTCTCTGGATCATAAGCAACACCTATTCCTTTATCATAATAGCCAGAACCAGATAAAAATTGCATAGTATCACCGTTTATACCGTTTCTTATTATCTTATCATTTAAAATACCATTTCTAATATTATCATAAGCTTTTCTAGAATCTAACGATGCTACAGTTGTAAGCCTGCCATCGGTGCCTGTTTTCTCTGTAACTCTATTTATATTAGGAAATTTTTTAGCTAGTTGATCATAAGAAGCTTTAAAAGTAGGGCTAGGATCTTGCACTTCATTCCATAATCCAGGTAATCCTTGCTCTCTTCCAGCATAGTAATTTGTAGGATTTATTTTAAACTCTTTACCAGTGCTAGGATCTTTGTAGCTTAAGTTAAATCCTAAACCATCCCACTCTGTTTTAACTTGTTTACCGCCATTAACTCCTAATGCATTTAAAAAAGGTATTGCTTCTGGATTTGAATTAGTATTAGAGACTGTTTTAGGACTTGTTCCATTTACAACTCTTTTATTATAATCTTCAGCTTCAGCTAAAAGTTTCATAAAATTACTAGTAGCACCTTCAACACCATTAAGTAAATTAGATCTCATTTTAGTTACTTCAGTTTGATCTCTACCTATTGAATTGTATTCTAAAAGATCTAAAGCATCGATTTGATCTATAACAGTTTGCTTAAAGCTGTCAGCTAATTCAGAATTATCACTGCTTTGTATTTTATTAGCTTCTTGCATTAGTTCAGCCGTTTGTTTAGCTAATGCATTTTTGCTAGTTTCAATCATAGCCATTTGATTATCCTTAGATAACTTAGCAACTCTTAAAGCCTTAGAAAGGCCTGAAGCATAATCAGCTTTTTCAGCCATTAATGCTTGGCCTTGTGTTATTCCTGGTTGTGCGTATGTTCCCATAATTTATTTAATTAATTCCAAGAGCTGTTAAATCAGCACCTTGTAAATACTTTAATAGTTCAATGTTTTGATCCTCTGTACCTGTGTAATCATCTCCACTTATGCCAGGAATACTTGTGTATATTGAAGATCTTTCAGCTACAGAAGGAAGTTTTCCAGCTCCATAAAATTGGCTTAAATTAGTGGCGCCTGGCTTATTTAATTGACTTGCTTGCACTGTTGTAGAAGTAGGGTCAGGGTCACCATAATCGTAATTTACAGGACCCATATTGTTGGTGTTTGTGTCAGCAGCAGAGGCAACACCTTTATCTTTTTTGTCTTTTTGTTCAGGAACTATACCAGCGTTTCTAACAGCCGCAGCATCACCTAATGCACTTAAACCTGTTTGTATAGAAGAATCTCTTCTATATTGAGCCATATCAGATTGAGCTTGTAATCTATTTAACTCGTTAATATCTCTATTTTCTTGCATTTGCATTCTGACAGTTTCACCTTTTCCTTTAGCTATATCAACTTGTAATTGACCTTGTGCTTGTAGTTTTTGATTATTAACTTCTTGTTGTTCAATGCTAGCAGCTACACCTTGTTTAGATTTTAATGCAGCATTTGCTATAGCAGTTGCTCCACCTGCAGCAGCTCCAGTTTCTCTTAGCGTGTCTAAAGTATTAGCTAAAGCTTGGTCTGTTTGCTCCATTTTTATTTCTGCAGCTTGAGTAGCTACAGCTAAGTTCTCATAAGGATTAGATAAATTAGCAAAAGGATTTTCTATATCTTGTCTTCTGTAGTTATCAATATCAGTTCTTACTTCTCCTAATTGTCTTTGAGCAGCTGCAGCTTGAAAACCTGCTAAAGCAGCTG
>Ga0209535_1002316_pt1 | contig 12415 bp, 7 predicted proteins | sample LinPmetageLP28_FD_184041 | JGI IMG/M metagenome (GOLD analysis project Ga0209535, IMG submission 184041) | Marine viral communities from the Pacific Ocean - LP-28 (SPAdes) (version 2) | ecosystem: Environmental > Aquatic > Marine > Oceanic | place: Pacific Ocean | collected 2009-08-22
AATATTATAATAAAAATTGACAAATGGCAATAAACGTAAACACTGTTTATAAAACAGTCTTATTAATACTTAACCAACAGCAAAGAGGTTACATGACACCTGACGAGTTTAATAAAGTCGGTGCTCAGGTACAACTTAATATGTTTGAAAATTATGCTAGTGATTTAAATCAACAATATCGTGTTCCACAAAACGATACAGAGTATGCTAATAGAGTTAAAAATATAGACGAAAAAATTGACATTTTTAAAAAAATTGGAACTGCTAATTATTATACGCCAGGTTCTTACTTTACACTTCCTTATGGAGACGCGTTAACAACACCTTTCAATATAGCTAACAACGGAACAGTAACTTACACCGTAAACTATGCATTAAGTTTTGATGTTCAATGGAAAGTTACCGCTAACGGCGTTGAGGTATTTAATTATACTTTTTCTACTAGCGGAGCTGGAACAACGTTTGTATTTAGCGCTGCACCAGCTGGAGCAATGGTTTTTCAACCTTATGATACTGATCTTTATAGACTAGGAACTGTTATATACAATGATGCTACTAAAGTACAAATGATAGATAGAAACGAATGGTATTTAATTAAAAGAGCACCTTTAGTTGCGCCTACAACTTCTCAACCTGTGTTTTTATATGAAGATCAAAAAATATATATTTATCCTTCTTCTATAACGAACAGCGTGCAAGTTTCTTATATTAAAAAACCAACAAGCCCTATATGGGGTTATGTGCCAGGGGCTTTAGGACAATTTATTTACAATGAACAAACATCTACTCAATTTGAATTACATTCATCAGAGCAAACAGAACTAATATTAAAAATATTAATGTACGCTGGTGTTATTATAGAAGATCCAAACTTAGTACAAATAGCTTCACAAAAAGTACAAGGTGATGATTTAAATGAAAAAAGCTAATAAATGGGACTACTTACAGAAAATAATTTACAATACTACGGAGGAACTCAACTGTTTACTCAGAACGCTAATACGCAAAACTTTGTTAGTACGTTTGACACTGAGTTAGTGTTTACTACAAACAATCCTACTAACACAAACTATTCATTAAATAATTGCGAGCTATATCAAAGTGCAGATCTAGGTGTTACATGGACGCCTTATAACACATTAGCTAACGCAAACTACACAGCTACTTTTAATCCTTTAACTAATACTATTACAACAAACACAGCAATAGCTGCTGGAACTTGGTTTATGATACAGCTAAGGCAAGCCGCTATAGAAAACAACTACGGTAGTTACGAGTATATTAGCATTGGTGATGTGGTTAATAACTATTTAGTAGCATACGTTGGTGAAGGTAAACTAGTGCCTAATGTAAAGAGAACAGATGTTATATTTCACGCTAAGCGTGGGTTACAAGAATTTAGCTATGATACTTTAAAAAGTATAAAGTCAGTAGAATTAAGCATACCTTCCAGCTTGTCATTAATAATACCACAAGATTATGTTAATATAGTAAGATTGTCTTGGATAGATCAACTAGGTGTTCAAAGAATAATATACCCTGCTAACAATTTAACTACAGCTCCTTATTCAGCTTTATCACAAGATCAAGCTGGTTTTCCTATACAAGATGCTAATTCTAACAACATAGAAGTTCCACCAACTACTGTAGAGAGATGGAACCAAGCTGATACAAGAAAAATAACAGGAAACTACACGTGGAACGCTGCGTACAATACAGACGCTTGGTTGGATGGTTACCCTATGTTATGGCAACAAGCTGTTGGTGAAAGATATGGTTTAAATCCATCAACTACACAAGTAAATGGTTGGTATCTTATAGATGAAAGAAGAGGTACTTTTAATTTTTCAAGTAATTTAGCTAGAAAATTAATAGTATTAGAATACATATCAGACGGACTTGCTACTGATTTAGATACTAAAGTACCTAAGTTAGCAGAAGATGCAATGTACGCGCATATAAATCACTCTATACTAGCTAGCAGAATAAATCAACCTGAGTATATAGTTCAAAGATATAAAAAAGAAAGAAGTGCTAAACTAAGAAATGCTAAGATAAGATTATCTAACATAAAACTTGATCAAATTGTTCAAGTGATGAGAGGTAAATCTAAGTGGATTAAAAATTAATACATGGCAGAAATTAAAAATACCTTTTTAAAAGGTAAAATGAACAAAGATTTAGACGCTAGACTTGTTCCTAATGGAGAGTATAGAGAAGCAACAAACTTACAAGTGAGTAGATCAGAAGGATCAACTGTTGGTGAGTTTGAAAATATTTTAGGTAGCCAAGCTGTTGCGTCTACTGGTAGTGAAAATACAAAAATTATAGGATATTTTGCTGATAAAACTAATGACATAATATATTTTTTTGCTACAGATTATTACAATAATCAAGCACCTGTTGTTAGAGCCGCTAGCACAAACATATGTAGAATATACTCATACAACATAAACACTAATATAACTTCACTATTAGTAAGCGGTTATTGGTTAAACTTTAATCAAGCTTTTCCTATTCATGGCGTTAACTTGCTTGAAGAGTTACTTTTTTGGACAGACAATTTAAATCAACCAAGAAAAATAAACATAAGCAAAGCAAATCCTACAAACTTAGCAACACCTACTTATTATTATAATGAAGACCAAATATCTGTAGCTAAATACTATCCGTTTGAACCTATAATTGCTATGGAAAGGAATTCATATAGAGTAGATGGCGCTGTAAACAATAGTAATTTAGTTGTTTTAGACTCTGCAGCTACTAATATACAGATAGGAGATATTGTTAGTGATAGAACTAAAACAGGCGTAGTAATTATAAATTCTTTAATTACTGTAATTGAAATAACAGCAAATAAAACTGTTAAATTATCGCAAGCTGTAACTTTAGTAGATGGTTTTAAAATAGATTTTAGTAGACCTTCTATGGAAAACCAGTCTAGCGAGTACGTTAGCAACTACAGTTTAATAGAAAGTTACGCTGTAGCTAGTGGAGCTGCTGGTTCTAACATAACTATAGCAACTAGCTTATTAAATAGCACACCAACGATAGGCATGTATGTTACTTGTCCTACAAACGCTGCGGCAATAGCAAGCAGCGGTCTTGGCGCTACGCCAGCTAACACTGGGGTTATAACTTCTGTAACTATTAGTGGCACTAACACAATTATAACTTTAGATGTAGCAAACACTATAGCATCATTTACACCTTTTCCAGATTTACTAGTAGGCAAAAACCCTAATTATAATCCTCAATGGAAAGGTGATCCAGACTTATTAAAACAAGAATACGTAAGATTTAGTTATAGGATTAAATTTATTGACAATGAGTATTCTTTAATGGCTCCTTTTAGTCAAATAATGTTTATACCCGAGCAATATGGTTTATTTGGTAAAGGTATAAAAACACAACTAGAAGACATGAATGATGCTTATCAAAGTACTATAGTGTCATGGATGCAAAACAATGTTGATAACATATTACTAAGAATACCTATACCAAAAATAATAAAGTCCAATCAAGTTTTAGCAACAACAGCTAATGCTACTGATTTAATAGCAAGCCTTCATATTAAGTCTATTGATATATTATATAAAGAGTCTGATTCTTTAGCTGTAAAAGTTCTTGACACTGTGCAAATAACAAGCTCCACAACATTTACGTCTATAATATATGAAGACTTAACTCATTTTAACAACACGGTTAAATACTTAGACTACAATTACGAGTCTAGTAAACCTTATAAGACTTTACCAGAAAATCAAACCGTTAGAGTATACGACAAAGTACCTATAAAAGCGTTATCACAAGAAATTATAGGTAATAGAATTGTGTATGGTAATTATGTAGACAAACACAGTAGCCCATTAGCATCTAACTACGGTGTTACTATAACAGATAAATCTGTTGTTTATGATAACTATACTCAATTCCCTAACAGTTCTTTAAAAGAAAATAGATCATATCAAGTAGGTTTAGTTTTGTCAGATAGATACGGTAGACAATCAAGTGTTATTTTATCTACCCAAGATGACAACCCTAATCAACCTGGCTCTACAGTGTTTTCATCTTATAAAAAATATTTAGACAACGATGTGTTTAATTGGTTAGGTGATGCTTTTAGAATTACTTTTAATGAAGCTATTCCTGTTGATAATCCTGGTCCTGGTATATGGAACGCTACAACAACTCCATTAGGTTGGTTTTCTTACAAAACAGTTGTAAAACAACAGGAGCAAGATTATTACAATGTATACTTACCAGGTTTTGTAAATGGTTATCCAGTAATACAAAACATAGAGCAAAACGAAACTGCGTTTACTGTTTTAACTGGTGATAATGTAAATAAAGTACCTAGAGATTTAACAGAAGTTAGTGGTCAACAAACTCAATTTAACAGTAGCGTTAGATTGTTTGGAAGAGTAAACAATCCAGACTTAAATAACAAACAAACAGGAACTCCTGTCGTACCTTATACTAACCATCCAGATCCTTGGAACCAACAATATTATCCAAATATAAGTTCTGAATTTGTAAGAAACATAACAACAATACAAGATGGTGAAATACAAACATCACCTTTTCAAGCTGGAGTAATTGCTGGCGCTTTTGATAATTCTACAGGTAAAATACCTTGGGGTACTACGCCTGGTGGAAGTAATGATGACATGGCTCCGTTATATATTGCTGATGCTAATCCTTATTTTGCAGAGCTAAGCGTAGGTCAAAGAGTGCTAGAAACCAATGACACAGATCCTGTAAACGCTTCTAGAAATAGAAGTAATCAATTAGGTGCTATATGCACAGCTACTGCAGCTGGAACCTCTGGCTCTATAATTACTATGCAGCCTTTCTTAACTATATCTGAAACAGATCCTACGGTTTCTTTGTTAGATATATTTTGGGAAACATCTTCTACTGGTAATTTAATAGATTTAAACGCTGCTATTGATGCTCAATATGAAGGGCTAGTTACAACAACAGATACAGAATTATCTTTCTTTGAAGATGCAGAGCCTGCGACAGCTATTGATGCTAGTTTTAGTTTTGTTGATGGTGGAGGAACTCCTAGAAACAACTTAAATTCTGCAGTTATAACGGCTATAGTAGATAATGCAGGTAATAATGTAGATATAAGAACCTTTGAATTAAGACTTAACACTGGAAGTAGTGCTGGCACATACGGTTTATACACTGGCGACGTAGCTACCACAGGTTTAGATGTTTATTTTTGGTACGGAACTAATTCACCTCAAGTTAATAATTACACAATAACTTTTTCAACTAATTATACAGCGGGTAGTGGGACTGTTTATCCTGATACTATATCTACAATGAATGTTAAGGTTAAAAATAGAGCTCCAGAAACTTTAGTATCAAATCAATGCCCTATAACTTTAACTGGAGTTGATGCGCCGTCTGTAAACGATACTAGTATATTTAATTTTATAACTGGTGAAACAGTTGGAGGAACTGCCGCGTACGGTAAATGGGTCAATGGATCTGCGGATGTTAATAATTATCAGCAAGAATTAATATTTAGCATTATATCTCAAGTAGATACCAACGGTGCTGTAAATATATTTGAATTTGCTACGCCATCTAACGGCATACTAACAGTTAAATCAGGGTCATCATTAGTTACAGGACAAACTTATACTATTAACGTAGGTATAACAGATAACAATGGAATAACAACAGGCGCTACAGGTTATACAGGTATACAAAGCAATTGCTCTTTATCGTTTACCGTAGGTGCTCAACATATAAATAGAGCTCCTTGCAACGGACCAATACTTGCTGGGTTAAATCTTGGTTGTGGAAACTATAGACAAATATGGGCTTTTGTTAACAGTGCTTTAGAAACTGGAGTTGGTGGCGGTTTAGGAACATATCCTTCAACAGGTATACCTACTATATTTTATGGCACATCAAACAATTACACTTATTATAATGTAGCAAACAAGTACAGCGGAAGTATAATAGGTAATACTACTAACGGAGGATTAAACTCTGGAGCTAGAATGTATATAGAACCTACGCTTAGGTTTACATCAGCGCCAGGTAGTGATGAAGGAGCTAATGTTTATTATACTATACAATACAGACAAAACGCACAGTCATCTTGGTCGCAAGCTGTTTATTATAAAATACAACAAAACGGTGGCGCAATAGTCACAAGCGCAGGAACTGTAGGTACAGCAAATTATTTGAATGGAGCATATTTAAGTGGAGCAGCCACAGATTACAAAACAAAATACTGGTTTGAGGTAGCTGGTGAGTACAGGGTATTGTCTTCCTACGTGCAAGGTCCAATATGCTCTACAGGATCAGCAAGTACAGTTACGTTTTTTCCAGACTTTGGAGACGGTGAATACAATAATCAATGTAGCTTAGGACCATTGTAAAAAACAAGTAAAAACAAGTAATAATTAATATATGGCAGTTACTATTGAATTAGGTTATTTTAATACCTTTGCTTTAAAGAGATTAGCTAGCACAGCAGTGCCACAGGTAGCTGACCCTAACGAAGATTGGTTTATTGAAGAATCAAGAATAAAAGGTGGCTATAACAATACAACTGTTGACTTTGGTGTTAAAGCTTATTTAGTTGAAGAAGAAGCTCAATCATCTACTAGAGCTAATTCTTTAATATACTCAGGAGTATTTAACTCACGAACAGGTATAAACCAAACTAATCAATTTAGCGTAGCAGAAGAAATAACTAGAAGCGTAGATCCAATAGGTGGTTCAATACAAAGGCTTCATGCAGAAGACACAAATCTTATAGTGTTTCAAGAAAGAAAAGTTAACAGAGCTTTAATAGATAAAGACGCTATATATTCAGCCGAAGGTTCTGCAATAACAACTACTGCTAATTTAGTTATAGGCCAAATAACTCCTTACGCAGGTAACTGGGGTATTGGTACTAATCCAGAATCATTTGCCGTTTACGGTTATAGAAAATACTTTGTAGATAAAAATAGAAATGCTGTGTTAAGATTATCACAAGATGGTATTACTGAAATATCTAATTACGGTATGAGTGATTACTTTAGAACACAATTATCTACTATTACATCTACAGGAACTTTAACCGGAGGTTATGATATACATAATCAAAACTATATATTAAACATAGTAACTGAGTATGGTTCTTCTGATTATCAAACGCTTTGTTTTGATGAAAGAAGTATTGGTTGGACAACATTTTATACATACAATCCTAGCTTTATAACCAGTGTAAAAGGTAATCTATATACTAGTAAAAACGGTAAATGGTATCAAAGTTATATAAAAGGAGCTCCTAGAAATAAATTTCATGATGATGCAGCTTCAGCACCTAGTGAAGTTAAATTTATATTAAACCCAGCTCCTGATAAAATGAAAAACTTTAACACAATAAGTTACGAAGGAACTAACGGTTGGGAAGTTACATCTATATTAAGCGACGAAACAGGACTTGATTTAAATGTAGACGAAAGTGCTTGGGAAATATCAACTGACACAGCGTCTACAATATGGAGTTATAATCAAGGTCAATACACAGATGGTGGCGTAACACAATACGCTGGGTTTGCTAGAAAACAAAACAAATACGTAGCTGCTATAAAAAGTAATACTCCAGCTCAACAAGGTGAGGTTATTTTTGGTGACTCAATGATGGGTATAAAAGGTTATACAGCTTTAGTTACGATGAGAACAGATATTGGACGATCTGTAACAGCTAACGGGCAAACACAAACATTGTTACCTACAGCTGTTGGTCAATTAAAAGAATTATTTTCTGTGGGAAGTACTTTCTCACTGCAATAAAATTATATGAAATTAAATATTAGAAAATTACAAGAAAGTGATTGGGATACTTTAGTGTCTTGGTGGCTAGAGTGGCGTTATTGGAAAGTAGCTCCACCAAAAGATTTTTTACCAGACAATGGTACAGGAGGTTTTATGATTGAAAAAGATAACAAACCTATAGTTTCAGGTTTTTTATATTTTACTAACTCACAAGGTGTTTTATTAGAGTGGATAGTTTCTGATCCAAACTACAGAGGTAGTGATAGAAAAGATGCTATAAAGCTTTTAATAGAAACAGCTGAAGAGTTTATTAAAAAACAAGGTAAATCTTATATATTTAGTATAGGTAGAAATAAACATTTAATAGAAATACACAAAGAACTAGGTTATTCAGTAGACGAAAAACCTTCACATGAAATAATTAAAACAATTTAATATGGCAGCAGTAACAGCAGCGGTCGCTGGCACAGTAGGTGGCGCAGTAGTTAAAGGCATTGGCGCTAGGAAAGCAGCAAGAAGAGCAGGTAGAAGAGCCGCGGCTGCACGTAGAGCTATTTCTGATTTAGAAGCAAACAGACAAGAAGTAATAAACCCTTTTGATAACATGGAAGGAGTTGCAAATATGGCAGAAAACTTAACAGGTATAATGTCTAATCCTATGGCTAACTTAGGTGTGGCAACTCAAGCTGCGGAGATGCAGGCAGAAGAAGCAGATATAGCACTAGCAAACACTTTAGATGTACTAAGAGCCACAGGGGCTGGTGCTGGAGGGGCTACAGCGTTAGCGCAAATGGCACTAAAGAGTAAGCAAGGTATAAGTGCTAGTATTCAACAACAAGAAGCGCAAAACCAAAAACTAAGAGCGCAAGGAGAGCAAAACTTACAACAAAGACAAGTTGCTGAAGAACAAAGAATACAAGGAGTAGAAATGAACGATGCTATTAGATTACAAAACGCAGAATCACAAGGAAGAATATACGAATTTAACACGCAAGAAAGTAGAGACAATACCAAGCTTAGTAGATTATACGGGCAACAAGCAAACGCAGAGGCTAATCAAGCACAGGCAAGGGCATCTGGTGTTAATGCTTTAGCAGGTGGATTAACTGGCTTAGGTAGTCTAGCAATGGGCGGAGCTTTTGGTAAAATGCCAGGAGCACCTCCTAATTAATAAAAAAATATAATGGCAAAACAAAATCAAGCAAGTTACCCAGTAACTGTAATAAAGCCTTTTGACGAAAGAGAAATACAATCTATAGCAGCGCCGTTCGTCGCTTTAGCAAGTACATGGAAACAAAGTCAAGATGCTCTTACGGCAAAACAAAAAGCTATACGTAATAGAGAAGCTACAATGTACGAACAAGCTTACAAAGGCTTAGGTGAATTGGAGAATGTTGATTATGGTAGTTATGATGAAAATATGAGAAAGTTTTTTGATGGTAAAGTAGATGACTACGTTAACATTAAAAACAATATTGATTCTGGTCTTATAAATCCTCAAGAAGGAGCTAGATCACTAGCCTACATATCTAACATGATAGATGAATATAAAACGTTAGCACCAGAAGTCTTAGCACAAGCTAAATACATGATGGAAAATGGAGCAGGTGGTGATAACGTATTGTCAAAATTAAATGATCCTAATTTAGAAATTATGTTTTCAAAATTATTAGAAGGATCCGGAGAAGTTACTTTAGCAGAAGATAAAAGAGGTAAAATGTACTTAAAAGGCTCTGGTAAGATAGATGGTGAAGACTGGAATTATAACTTAAATTTAAGTGAGTTTGAAAAACTAAATGCTAAAGGAAGTAGCCTAGCAATAACAACTATAAATTTAGACGATTTAGGATTAAACGAAGTAGCTAAAGCAGCTTTAGAAGCTTCAACTTATGAAGAACAAAAAGAAAACGGAACATCTATAGCGTACACTAACGTAGATCAAGTAAAGAAAATATTAAGTGGTCCTATGAATAACGCTATTGTAGATCTTACTAAAGGCGAAGATTTTGCTAGCGTGTGGGCTGATCAAATATATAAAGACAAAACAGTAGACGAATTAAAAAAAGAAAACTTATTATGGGACGCTGCTGATCCAAATAAAATGCAAAAAGCTATTGGTTGGTTAATAAACAAATCTATAGAAACAAATGTTCCTATACAACAACAAATTAAATTTGAAGGAATAAACGAAGACGGTACTATTGATACTACTAGTAGAATGATAGGTGTAGATGAAAACTCTACTTTTAATGTGAAATCTAAAATAGAAGTCAAAGAAGATGTTACTGATACGCAAGCTGGAGATACAGTTCGTATTTACGCAACTGATCCTGTTGGTTCAATGAATTCTACTTCTGTTGACGGAAACGTTGTTTCTACAACTCAAGAAGGAAACATAATAACTGTTACAACTACAAAAGAAGGCTTTGAACCTAATCCAAAAACATATGATCTTACTAAAGAAAAAGATTTTATTTCATATTTTCAAAAAATAAGAGAAAGAAATAAAAGGTTTGAAGGCACGGCTCAAGATTCACAAAAAAGAAAAGAAGACTTTTTACAAGAATTAAAAATGGAATTTCTTAAACAAGAAAATCAAAGAAAAAACGCAGGTGCTAGAAACGAAATAAGTGATACATACACACTTGAAGATTTCAAAAATTCAAAAGACACAAGCGAAATGAGCTTAGACGAAATAATAAGCGCGTATAAAAAAGAAGTAGATAAAAGAGTGAAGGAGCTTCAAGAGGCGGCTAATTACAAAGTTAAATAATATACATATGAATCAACCAGAATTTTATACAGCAATTGGTTTTGACGAACCGGTTGACATAAATGAATTGAGTGAAGAAAATAGAAAGTTCTTTTTTGAACAATTCTCACCTAAACCAGTAAAGAAAAACGATCCTGCTGTAAATGCGGAGACCAATGTGGGATCGACAAACAATACGGTCTCACTGTCGGTAGATGGTTCTTTGGATTTAGAAGAAGAGCAAGCAAGAAGAATAATACAAAAAGATAAAGAGCTAGCAGGAACAGAAGAAGAATTAATTTTACAAGCAAAAGAAAAATTAGCTGAATTAAGACAAGACATTTCTAATCAAACAACCAGAAGAGAAGAAGCTGACGAAGCAACAGGGTCTCTATTTCCAAATATGAGCATGTTTGATAAGTCTTCTTTTAAGGGTCCTTTGAGTAACGAAGACAATAAAAACGTTTCTAAAGATACTAAAAAAAATAGCATAATAGATGACGCGTATTATTACACTTTAACTATTAAAGATATTGTTGAAAGAGCTAATATTGGCCAAGGCGCAATGGCAGGGGCAGGTGCTGGCATGCCTTATGGACCTATGGGTATGGCAGTAGGTGGTATAATTGGAGATATATTAGATTCTAATAAACCCGACAAGGAAATAGACAACGAACTAAGTACTATTATAGAAGGAAAAAAAATATTAAAAGATCCAGAAAAAATAAGGAATTTTAATCTTATTAAAGAAAATAGAAAAAAAGTTGCCATAAATGAATTAGCAAAACAAGGTAATAAAAACATTTCTGATGAGCAATATTTAAAATATATAAAAGATAACAAAGACGATAAAGTTTTTCAAACATCTGTTGATGATCTTTTTATAAATAGTTATATAAAAGCAGAGCAAAAAGAAGCTATAATAAAACGTAACACAAAAGAATCTGGTTGGGATGGTTTTACTGAAGGTGATAGTCAAAATAGATCGGAAGAAGCCGCCGCTTTAATTGCTAGTAATTTAGATAAACAAGCACAAAGCAATATAGCTACATCTGTAAACATAGATTCTAAAATACAAAAAATTGACCAATCGCTAAAGTCTTTACAAACTTTAAAGCCAAGAAATCAAGAAGAAGCTAATTTAATAATAGAGCAAGCTAGTTTACTTATAAAAGACAGACAAGGATTAATTGATGCTTACGGTGATGTTGTTAATAAACAAATAGAAATAGGTACTGAGGCAGAAGATATTAGAGGTTATTTAGATACAGTTAGTCGTAACCAAGGTTGGTTAGTAAATCCCGTAGGAGCTTTAGTAGGTGGTGCGTATGATTTTGTTGATGGTGTAGATGAGTTTATAGATAGAATGACTTATATGCCATGGGAAGCTGCTGGTGATCTTATTAAATATACTACAGAAAAAGACTCTTGGCTTCATAAAGGCGTGTTGTCTATGGAAGGTTTAGAAAAAACTAACTTTGGCATTGACACCGCTATAAACAATATGAGAGAAGGTTTAGCAGAGCCTCTTAGCGTAAGCGAAATAAACAATTGGAGTGATATGTGGCAGTGGAGTTCTTACTTAGTAGGATCTCAAGCCACAAACACAGCCGTTATGTTAACCACAGGTGGATGGGCGCTTCCATTGCTAGGCGCTAGCTCAGCAGGCGCGTCGTTTAATAACATGCAAGAAGAAATAGACTTATACGGGGCTGAGTATACGCCTCTTCAGATGTACACTGTTGCTTTAGGCACTGGTTTAGCAGAAGCCTTAAGTGAAAGAATAACTTTAGGTCAATTAAATAGAATTAAAAAAGGTTTAGCCGCTAGTAAAAAATCTTTAAAACAAGGTAGTAGAGATTA
>Ga0209535_1002318_pt1 | contig 12414 bp, 14 predicted proteins | sample LinPmetageLP28_FD_184041 | JGI IMG/M metagenome (GOLD analysis project Ga0209535, IMG submission 184041) | Marine viral communities from the Pacific Ocean - LP-28 (SPAdes) (version 2) | ecosystem: Environmental > Aquatic > Marine > Oceanic | place: Pacific Ocean | collected 2009-08-22
TTGCAGGAATAGCAGACCCACTTAATATAGCATTTGCTATGCCAGTATTTAACATGGGAGTTAAGGCTGCTTGGGCAGCAGGCTCTGTGTTTGGCGTAGCTAAAGAAAGTGCTAAGGTTGGTTTTGGTTTTGGCATAGCGTCTGAATCTATACGTGCTCCTTTTGATCCTATGAATACACCACATGAAGTTGCAATGAACATTGGAGCATCAACTGTAATGACGTCATTACTTGGTGGTGGCATGAAAGGTATAGCTAACACATACTCTGGTATGAAGTTAAAAAAGCTTAACAAAGAAATGGCTGATCTAAAAAAGAAAGGTGAGTTCGTTGGGCCTGAGCCTTTTACTCCTGCAACTCCTGAAGTAAAGCCTGTTACTCCTGAAGCAAAGTCAAATGAAATTATAGTTTACGATGGTAAAGGTCAACCAATTAAAGGGGAAATAATAAAAGTATCTAAATTAGACCCAAACGTTATTAGAGTAAGATTACCAGATGGAACTGAAGAAGTTACAGGTAATAAAGTAATATATTTAAACAGTATTTATGATGGAATTGATATTAATGGTGTGAATACTAATACATTAAATAAAGAAAATGCATTAGCACTATTAAAGTCTTTACAAGAAAAAATAAAACCTTTTATTGATAAAGGTGCAACAAACCAATTAAGGTTTTTAGAACTTGCTTCAGAAATCAATGCAGTAAAAATACGATTAAAGGTTTTAAATAAAGAACCTATTAATAGACCTAAAGATATAGATGTTGAAACAACAAAGCCTGCACCTAAAGAGCAGATGGTTGATCCTACTATTAAGCGTAGGACAATATCTGAAATGCCTGATGAACAATTAGAGATGACCTATGGCAGAGAGTTTAATGTAAAGAAGATAGTTCGTGACCCTAAGACAGTTGACGATTTAAAAGCAAAGCATGACAAAAAGAATGTGCTAGGCTCACACATACATTCAGACGAGGGTGGTACTGTATTTGTCGATGTTAAAAGAACTAAAGAAAAGTTTCTAAGGTTAAAAGAAAAAGCTAAAGATAAGCTTAAAGGTTACGCTGAATTAGAAAGACTTAGAGATACTGGTAAATATACTGATGCAGCATATCAACATTCTAAATTTGCATTTGGTAATATAGATAGGTTTAGAGATGAGAATGAGTTTGTAGACTTTGTTATCTTTCATGAACTTATGCATGGTAAGTTTCCTAGACTAGCTGATGAAACAAATCTTGCGTATGAAATGCGTATTAATACACTTGCATTAAACAGAGCACAAACTGAACGTCTTAAATCAAGCACAAAGACTGGTGCTATTAAGGAAACAATATACTCAAGAATAGGTTTTGTAAGTAAGTTTATACCATCAAGAATTATTAATGAAGCTAAAGACTTGAGTGTATTAATCAAAGATGATTACAACAAGATGTCATTCAATGCATCTGTTGCCTTAGAGGGCAATCAATATGGTAAAGCATCACAGTCTTTATCAGCAAGGGCAAAACTACATGGTGGTAAAGCATACGCATTAAGAATAAGAATGCGTGAGAAGTACATGAAATTCATGAAGTCTCGTGTTGGTACAGGTGAGTTCATGGGGTTTGATGTGGCATCTATATCAGTAAGAGCAAACAGATACATGCGTGGAGACACAACTCAAAAGACATACGACGAATGGTTTGATGATTTGGTTATGACACACATCGACAATGGCAATCCCGAATGGCATGCAGCTAATTACAAGATGTTACCAGAAACAATTAAAGAAGCACTAGATGATCTTGATGCTTTGTTCCGTTCTATTGATGAGCAGGCTAGAGAAGTTGGCGTACTTGGTGATGATGTAGGTATACGCAACCAACTAAAACAAATAGCAAATGATATAGAGAACAATGAACTTGAACTCCCTAAGTTAAGAGCAAAAATTAAATCTGTCATGGACAATGCTACTGATCGTGCTATGCGTAGTGGTAGTAAATCAGACAAGCCACAGCTTACAGTCAAGCAAGCTAAATATATAACCAGTCTTGAAGCTGATATAGCTATTGCTGAAAAAAGAATTAAGAATGGCAAGTTAAATACCATATGGTTAAATGGTGTCCTTAACTCACCAACACGTAAGAACTACAAGTTCCCAATCTACTATGACAAAGCTACATTGTTACAGAGTGCAGAGAAGCGTGAGGCTTTAACTAAAGTATTTGCTGATCACTTTCTTGAGGAGGGAACATACAAAAAATGGGATGGTGACAAGTGGATAGACGTAGAGATCAGAGGTAAAGCTGACAAAGCAAGAGCAGAAGCAGAGGCTGTTGTGAATAAGATTCTTGAGATAGGCGACAACTTACATGAGAATGGTGTTGGTATGGGTAAAGGTAAACACCTTATGATACGTGCTACCAACATACCTGAGTGGAAAGTAAAAGACTTTATCATTAGAGACGATCGTGTGATTGAGAACTACTTAGATAAGATGGGATTTAGAATTGAGTGGGCAAGAACATTTGGCAGACAAACTATTGATGACTTGCTTGAGACACACACAATCATAATGAAGTCTGATGGACTATCAGACAAAAGAATTGCACAGATAAGAACTAACTTCTTAGCTGACTATGAAAGAGAATCAGGACAGATGATTCGTTCTGCTGACAGGTGGGATAATAAGTACTCAAGACTTACTAAGAAAGTTGCAGGTATGACATATCTTACAGGTGCAGGTGTTACATCTATAATTGAAACTGTTGCTATGCCTATCTTTGAGCATGGGTATGGCCGTGTCTTTAGAACTGCAGTACAGGCTGTTGATGGTAACTGGGATAATATAAAAGCTAACGTAAAGAATCTTCGTTATGTAAACGAGGGTATGGAGATGGCTAAGTCCATAGCACAGAAACAATTTCTTGTTGACTCAGCAAGAGATATGCAACCCGGTCGTCTTGAGCGTGCTGTTGAAGCAATGGAAAAAGGATTTTATATAGGCAATGGCTTATCAATCATTACCAAGATAGGTAAAGAGATTGATATGGCTATACGCATACCTAAGTTTTACGAGCAGATTAATAATCTCAAAAACAATATTAAGTCTGCAGCTAAAGATGAAGAAGAACTAAACAGGTATGGTATTACGAGAGATGTAGCTGTGCGTATATCTAACATGCCATGGGAGAAAACAGAATCAGGTATGCCAGTCCTGAATCTAGCTGAATGGCCTGAAGCAACTGCATTAGATAGAGAACTTAAAAGAACTATGATGACTTATCTTGCATCTGCATCACGTAATACAATCATGCATGCTACTGCATTTGATAGGCCTATGATTATGGATGGCTTTGTTTACGTAAAGCATAAGCCATGGATGAATAGATTAGGAATTACTGTTGACGAAAGAGCAAGCATCAAGGTAGGCAAGAACATTACGTATCCAATGGCACGAGTTGAATCTGGTGTGATGGCATTTCCTTTTCAGTTCTATAACTTTGCATTTGCAGCAACGAATAGAATTGCAGCGTCTATGTTAGACCCATCAAGACAACATAGAATGGCAGGTATGTCTGCTCTTATGGCAATGAGTTATATTACATTACTTATCAAGAAGCCTGACTGGTGGTTTGAGAACAAGGATATGCCTGAGTTAATGATGCGTAGTTTTGAAATGTCTGGTATCACAGGTATATATTCAGACTTAGCTTATCAAGCATTGCATTCTGCAATAGCGACAGGTTTACATAACCCTGATGACTCTTGGTTAAAGGGTAAGTACAAGCCAACAGTTGGCGATCAGTTTGCAGACTTTGCAGGTGCTACACCGGGAATGATGAGAGAGTGGGTTCTTGGTGCACACGAACTGTTAACAGATCAATCGGCTGAAGGTCTGAAAAGATTCTCGTACAATTTGCCTATAATTGGTTTAACACCTCTTGCTGAGGACATGAGAGAGCTTTCGAGAAGTATTACAAGACAATGATTTGTGCGTTGCACACAACATTAACAACAAATAAGGTGCGAATATGACAATAGCTTTGAGTGCAAATACCCCAAGAGTTTCATACACTGTAGCACAGGGTGCAACACAGACAGCATTTACTGTGAATTTTGAGTTCTTTGATGATGCTGATTTAAACTTTTATGTGGATGGCACAAAGAAAACTATTTCTACACATTACACTGTATCAGGTGGTAATGGCTCTACTGGTACAATAAATACAACATCCGGTAATACTGTAACGGGTGCAAGTGGTGGTTCTACAGTTGTTATTACAAGATCAATAGCGTTTGCAAGGGTAACAGACTTTCCATCATCAGGTGCATTTCAAGTAGCTACTCTGAATACAGAGCTTGATCGATTTACAGCTATTGCATCTGATATATCAGACGAAACCACACGATCAATCCAGTTAGCAGACGAAGATAGTGCTGTGTCTATGGAGTTGCCATTACTGGCTAGTCGTAAAGGTACAGTTTTAGGCTTTAATGCATCTACTGGTGCAGTTGAAGCAGGACCTACAATTACTGCAGTACAATCTTTGTCGGCAGTCACAGCATCTATTAATTTGTTGGGTACTTCTGCAGTAGTAGAGGACATGGGTTTACTTGCTACATCTGCAGTAATAGAAGATATGGGTCTATTGGCTACATCAGGCAATGTGACTGCAATGGGATTGTTAGGTGTTAGTGGTGTTATTACTGACATGGGTATTTTAGGTACTGCAGCAATCGTTGAGGACATGGGATTTCTTGGAACATCAGCTAACGTCACAGCTATGGGTCATTTAGGTACAAGTGCTAACGTAACTGCAATGGGTAAACTAGGGAATGATGCTACTGTAGCTGACATGGCAATACTCGGTACAGATGATGTTGTTGCAGATATGAATACTTTAGCAACCAGTGATATTATTGCTGATCTAAATACACTAGCCACAAGTGACATAGTAACTGATATGAATTTATTAGCTACTTCAGCCAATGTTACAGCAATGGGATTGCTAGGAACGTCTGCAAATGTAACTGCTATGGGATTACTTGGCACAAGTGCTGTAGTTACAGATTTAGGATTATTAGCAACAAGTGCAGTTATTGAGGATATGGGATTACTGGCAACAAGTGCTGTCATAGAAGATATGGGAATACTTGGCACAAGTGCAAACGTAACAGCAATGTCTAATGTTAGTGGAGCAATAGCTAACGTTAATATTGTGGCTTCTAACGTATCTGGAGTTAACAGTTTTGCAGATAGATATAGAGTAGCAAGTTCTGCTCCGTCTAGTTCTTTAGATGTTGGTGATTTATACTTTGATACCACAGCAAATGAGTTGAAAGTTTACAAGTCAAGTGGTTGGGCAGCAGCAGGTTCTACTGTCAATGGTACTTCAGCTAGATTTCACTACGATATATCAGGCACACCACAAAGTGTAACTGGTAATGATGCTGCAGGTAATACTCTTGCCTATGATGCAGGGTTTTGTGACGTATATGTAAATGGTGTTCGTATGTCTACAGCAGACATTACCATTACAAGTGGCGATACAGTTACTTTTGCAAGTGCTTTAGCTAATGGTGATGAAGTAGACATTGTTGCTTTCGGAACATTTAGTGTATCAAACATTGTATCGACTGGAGCATTAAACTCAGGATCAATCACAAGTGGATTTGGTAACATTGATACTGGCTCATCTACGATTACAACTACTGGTGTAGGTACATTCGGATCATTAGATATATCTGGAAACATTGATGTAGATGGTACAACTAATCTTGATGTTGTGGATATTGATGGTGCTGTTGATATGGCATCTACTCTTGGTGTTGCAGGTGTAGTTACTGCAAATGCAGGAGTTGTTGTAGACAACATCACAATAGATGGAACAGAGATAGACTTATCAAGTGGTGACTTAACATTAGATATAGCAAGTGATTTAATAATTGATGTAGATGATGGTAGAATATTTTTTAAAGATGGTGGCACAACTTTTGGTAGACTTGCAAATTCTTCAAGTGATTTTGAAATTGTATCTGTTGTTGCAGACAAAGATATTCTTTTTAAGGGTAATGATAATGGTTCAGAAATAACTGCCCTTACACTTGATATGTCAAGTGCAGGTCAAGCTAACTTTAATGCAGGGTTAGGTATAGGAGGAACTGGTGCAGCAAATACTCTTAACGATTATGAAGAAGGAACTTTTACCCCTACTTGGACTTCAAGTGGCTCATCATTTCAATATACTGTTCAACAAGGTATATATACAAAAATAGGTAACAGAGTTTGTTTTACAATATATGTACAATTAGATGGAGGAGGAAACTCTTTTAGTAGTAATGCTGTTACATTAGGAGGATTTCCTTTTACATCAAGTGAAACAATGTATTACCCAGTTCTAGGTAGATATTTAAATTCAGATACAGGTAATAGCTACTACGATCCTTGTATTCTACTAAATAGTGGTGGCACAACTGCCCCTTTAAGACAACTTGGCGATAATGTTCAAGGTGTAGCATCTGCAGCAAATGTTTTAAGTAATGCATCTGGGCAAGTATGGATTTCTGGAACATATAGAACTGATTTATAAGGAGTAAAAAATGGCTTTAAGTAAAACAACTGAAATACCAAAGATCGAAATAGTTAATGATTGGAATATTCAAGTAGCAGCAGATATAGTTGTTAAGGAAGATGGTGTAGAAATAAGTAGGTCAAGACATCGCCATGTTCTTACACCATTTCAATCAAATTATGACGATGAAAATAGTAAATGGGTGCATACTGCTACAGATATAAGTGCAGAAGCTACCGAAGTACAAGCAATAGCCAATGCAGTTTGGACAGATACAGTCAAAGCTAATTACAAAACATTCATGGAAAGCCAAGAGGTCTAACAATGACTAGAGCAAAAGACATATCCAAGATTACAACTGCACCTGCAATGGGTGGACTAACATATCCTACAAGTGATGGAAGTAATGGGCAGTTTGTTAAAACAAATGGAAGTGGTACTTTATCTTTTGGCACAGCTACTGGTACTACTATAAATAATAATGCCGACAATCGTATTATAACTGGTAGTGGTACTGCTAATACTTTAGAGGGAGAAGCTAATCTTACTTTTGATGGCACTACATTAGGTCTTGCAGGGGGTATGACAATTACTACTGCTGATAATAACCCACAATTAACATTAATATCTACAGATGCTGATGGAAATGAAGGTCCAGTTTTAAATTTATATAGAAATTCAGCAAGTCCTGCAGATGGTGATAATGGCTCAAGAATAAAATTTACTGGTAAAAATGATGCAGGGCAAGATGTAGAATATGCAAGATTAAGATATAACATTTTAGATATGACTGATGGCACAGAAGATGGTCAAGCTGATTTTTCTTTAATGAAAGCAGGAAGTCTAGTAAATATTTTTAATGCGACACCATTAGAATTTACTTTTAATGAAGGTGGTGATCATAATAATTTTCGCATTGAAAATAATACAAAAACTCATCAACTGTTTATGAATGGTAGTAATGGCAGATTTGTTATGAACGCAGAGTCAGATGAAACTACTCAATCATCTCATTTTACTATCTTGTTTGCATCTGCTTCATACTCTGCTTTTGCAGGAAGAATGACAGACAATGGAAGTGGTGCTGGATTTCTAGTTTGTAGAAAATCAGATGGGTCTACAATAGGTCAAGTTGCAAGAAATACCACACAAGATGCTGTGCATTTTTTAACAACCTCAGATTACAGATTAAAAGAAAATGTTAATTATACATTTGATGCTACGACAAGATTAATGCAGTTAAAACCTTGTAGGTTTAATTGGATTAATGATGAAAGCAATGCAACTGTTGATGGTTTTCTAGCACACGAAGTTCAGCAAGTAGTTCCAAATGCTGTAAATGGCAACAAAGATGATATGGAAACATATGAAGACCAAGATGGAAATGAGCAAACTAGAATAAAACCACAGAGTGTAGATAGAGGTGACATTGTACCTTTGCTTACAAAAGCATTGCAAGAACAACAAGCTACAATAGAAGCTTTAACAGCAAGAATAACAGCATTGGAGGATGCGTAATGACTGAACAAACAAACGTGATTAATATTGATGGCAAAGAATACAAGCAAGAAGATTTGTCTGTAGAACAGATAAGATTAGTAAGCAAGATTGCCAAGTATCAGAAGCAGAGCAATGATCTCAAAGATGCATTTGAAGATGCCAATATATTACAGCAACAATATCTCCAAGCATTAAAGACATCTCTAGGCAATGCTGAAACTACTAAGGCTATGGAAAATTCAAAGGTTGGATAATGGTCAAAGCATCTGAAGTTAAAGCACAGATAGACACACACGAAGCAGTGTGTTCTGAGAGATGGAAAGAAACTATCCTTAGAATAAAACGTATCGAACATATAATGATTGGTACTAGTGGTACTGCTATAGTTTTACTCATAGGTTTACTTGTGAGGTAGCCTATGCTTGAAATGCTTATGGTTGCAAATAGTGCTTTTGCTGTTATTAAACAAACCCTTGAAAATGGCAAAGATTTAAGTAGTGCAGGATCAGCAATAGCTAATTTTGTAGGTGCTGAAGATAAACTTCAACAAGATTTACACAAAAAAAAGAATAGCCTTTGGACTAACTTCTTAGGTAAGACTGACAATGATCTTGAAGAGTTCATGGCTCTCGAATCTATTAGAGTTAAGCAAGAAAAACTACGAGAATATATGCAACTATATGGTCGTGCTAATCTTTATAAAGATTACATACAATTCTGTGCTGATGCTCGTGTGGCAAGGAAAGAAGCTAGAGTTAAACAACAAAAACGTATAGAACATATTAAAGATATGGCTCTTAAAATTATATTAGGTATTCTTATAGCAACTGTATTGACTGGTGTTATTGGTGTCTTGTTTGTTATAGCTAAAAAGAAAGGTATAATATGACAGCATTTATGTTAGCTTGTTATATGAATGGAGTAGTGCATGGGTCTATATACTTTAGGTCTGTTAAAGATTGTATGTTTTATTCTGAGCATTTAAGTGGTCAAACTTATGATACAGATGAGGGATCAGAAGTATATAACTGTATGTGTAAACTAATACCTAGAATAGATGATAAGAAAGTGAGGGTGTACTAATGATAGCAGCTTTAATTCCTGCAGTAACAGGCATACTGGATAAATTTATTCCGGATGCTGATACAAAGCAAAAGCTAAGCCATGAGATTTCTACTATGGCAGAGAAACACGCACAAGAAATTGCACTAGCACAGATCAAAGTGAATGAAGCCGAGGCCAAAGGTAATTGGTTTCAATCAAGTTGGCGACCTGCTACTGCGTGGGTATGCGTACTTGGATTCCTTGTTAACTTTTTAGTATCGCCATTATGTGCAGGATTTGGTATTGATATACCACAAGCAGACACGGCAACCATGTTACCTGTTCTTATGGGTATGCTTGGATTGGGTGGTATGCGTACACTAGAACGATTAAAGGGTAAGGATAGAAAGTAATGGTTATGTTATCAAAGAACTTTTCATTAGACGAGATGCTTAAGAGTCAGACTGCAGAACGCTTAGGTATAGCTAACAACCCTGATGCAGATGCTATATATAACTTGGGTAGATTAGCAGAGAATGTACTGCAACCATTACGTAATGAGTATGGTGCATTTATGGTATCAAGTGGATTTCGTTCTGTTGAATTATGCAATGCTATTGGAAGTAAGGCTACGTCACAACATGCAAAAGGGGAAGCAGCCGACTTTGAAATTTGTGGCATATCTAACTTTGATCTTGCTGAATGGATTAGCGACAACCTTGAGTATGATCAACTGATACTTGAGTGCTATAAAGGAGGCAACACAGGGTGGGTGCATTGCTCCTATGTACCAAACGGCAGAAAGGAGAACCTTACCTATGACCGGACTCAAGGTTATCGCAAAGGATTACTGGAGAAGTAACCCTATTTGTTACGTTTGATTAGTTCTTTTATATACCATTGTGCTTTATACAAATCTTCTATTCCATTCTTATCTTTGTAACGCATGATGTACTTGATGATGTTGCCTTGGCAATAGTCTAGTTTGTTCTGCGTTATAAATTTAATTGGTTCTATTTTATATTTGTTATAATGCTTTGGCGATATGTTGTTACTGTTCATGATAATAACTTTCGTAACCGAAAGTCATTAGAACCTATGATTGCGATGCATTGCATCATCGTTTGTTTTAACATTCTGATCTCCCCAGTCTTCTGTTTCTTGTGGTTGCTTTCTTAACATTTCAAATATTTGTCGTAGCTCATGGTTGCCTGATCTTATGTCCGACTTACAATCAGGACAAAGTTTAGCGTATGGTCTTTTGAATGTAACAGGTGGCATGAGTACACCACACTCAGCACAGTTTTTCTTATCAAATTTTATTACTGGTCTTGCCATTAGATTTCTCCTTAAATAATGTTTAGTAAAATTATTATACACACAACACCAACTGCAACTAACTTGTAAGATAGGTTGCTTTTCTTTTTAGTATTGTACCTAGTTAGTATAGTTGTGTGTATATACCTAGATAAATGTAAGAGATTCATATTAACTCCTAAGTTTACGTAAGAACTTCTCATATGATTTTTGCTCAAGTCTCCACTGATGTCCAACTTTAATGTATGGAATCTTATGAAGCTTCATTAGCTTCTTAACTTTACCGACTGATGTCTGCAGTGAACCTGCAACAACATCAATCGACTCAGTATTGTGTAGGTTAAAAAGGAACTTCGTCACCGAATGCCTCCAATCCTACGTCGCTGACTTGATCTAATGTCTTAGCACCACTTGTCACCTGTTGATACTCGTTAGGCCCATCAGTGATAGGCTGAGAGCCTTGCATGGATGTCTTGTCGCTGATCTTAGCATCCATGTAATCCTTACCACCTTGTGATGTAGCAAACCATATGGCTAATCGTCTGTCTTCATAGTCACCTGATAGGTGTGGTGCTTTAGGATTCTGACTGTCGTTCTCAAATAACACACCAACTTTTTTGTATACTTCACGTATAACTTTACCTGATGGTAGTGTAGCCTTGACAATAACATGATACTCTTCTGCACCATTGTTGTTTAGTTTACCCTGTCCTACTAGGACATTGTTCTCACGAGGTGCAAACATTGCACCTCTATCTGTGTCGTCGTACTGTTGATCCATTTAGAATCCTCCTCTACTTGATTTAGCGTCTGATGTTTTGGTACTGATTGGTGGTAACTTAGGCCCGGTATTACCTGCAGCACTATTGCCATCGTCATCTTCTGTTGCCAACCCGTACACTGCCTGCAGTGCGTATCTCTTAACGTATGTGATGGCACTGCCCATTGCTTGTGGGTCTGCTTTTTTATTATCAGGAATGATAATAGGTATGCGACTAGTAAGAGTCTTTGTATCTACGTCGTGTGTCACTACTGTCTCGACATAGAAATCTCTATGCATAAACTGTGAGTGTTCACCATCAGTTAGTATGGTGTTGTCGTAGTTTACTATCTGTGTAAACGACAAGCCAAACTGTGTGGCTTCTCCAACTGCACCAATGACTGCACTGAGATCAGCGTAGGTACTCTTGAAGAATGGATTGCTACTATCTTTAGTAGCTTTGACTGCAAGTTGTTGGAACTTTGTCATAGCTTCGTTAAGTGTTTTACAAGTACCAACTTTTTTGTTAGGTTGAGTTGTCATGTGTTCTCCATGCTTGACATCAGGGGTTGACTTTGTTGTGGGGTTGACCCCATTTTTATTTTGATTAGACAAGTGTCTCTCCTTTCATTGGTTTAGTTTTAAAGAATCCTTTATGTGCAGGATTGTCGTGCATAAATAGCCTAGAGTAAAAGGCTATGTAGTCGTTGCTTATCTTGAAGTCTGCATCTGTAGTAGTGATGGCTGTCTCCCATCTGATACGACCTATGATTAACCATGGTGAACATTTCTTTGCACCACTGCTAATTGCTTGTAATGTATACTTAGTAAAGTAGTTGTATACATGTGGGTTATCTCTGTGATACTCCCACCATTTCTTTTTCTTTTCTAAGAATGTCATTCGTCTTCCTCCTTTAATGGTTCTTTAAAGAATAGTACACTGCAATAGATTGCATCGTCTCTTTTGTACTCAACCATTTCTTTTACTTTTATTGTGTCTCTATATTTCCAATTAGTATGACCAAGCATATTCATACACGCTTCATCTAAGTCATCGCTTTTATATTTACTCATCGCTTATCTCCTTGATATGTATGGTTAACGCACCACGTTTGTTGCGTTTGATTGATAGCTTATCGGTGTAAACCTCACGTTCATTGGGTGCTACAATAGACTTGAGTTCTTTCTTGGCATGCTCAAATCCTTTTGAAGTATCAAAGTTTGTGATGTAATAG
>Ga0209535_1002319_pt1 | contig 12411 bp, 19 predicted proteins | sample LinPmetageLP28_FD_184041 | JGI IMG/M metagenome (GOLD analysis project Ga0209535, IMG submission 184041) | Marine viral communities from the Pacific Ocean - LP-28 (SPAdes) (version 2) | ecosystem: Environmental > Aquatic > Marine > Oceanic | place: Pacific Ocean | collected 2009-08-22
AAAGTATACCAAATAAGTTACTCCAAGTATTCCCTATAATTGTTAAATCTCTATTTGTAAACATTGCAAACATAAAAAGCAGTGTTGTGAAAACACCTACACCTACAATAATCCAAAGTGCCATACTGACAATCTTACCAATCAATTCAAACTGTGTCTTTTTCTGCATTAAATCTAAATCATTTAACGCTGCGTCTTTTGCTTCATCTGCTTTCTTAACTGCCTCTTTTAATTCAATCATCAGATTTTCATTTTCTTTTTGAGACGCAATCAATTCCCTGTTTTGAACTTGAACCTGTTTGGTAACTTCTAAGCGCTTCTTTCTATTAGATATATCTTGTGCTTTAGCGTCCAAAAGATATTGCTTGAATATGACATCATCGCCACCATCAATTAACTTGATTATATTACCTTCAAGAAAAACTCTGCGATCTTTTGATATATCTAAAAACTGTTGTTTGTCTTCTTTGCATAGTTTTATCTTCATTTAAAACGCTCTTTATTTATAAACTTTAAAGGGTGCTGTTCTATTCTTGTATCCTTCGTAATCCTCGCGAAATGACTCTAGTCGAGGCTCAATATCATCAGATTTCACAATCCAGAATTGAGCACCGGCATGTAAACTCTTGTCTATTTCTTCTTGATCAGCTGAAGAACTGATAATACCTACAACTACGCCGTTACCGTATTCATAGTTAATTTTTTGAATAAGTTCAATACCGTTGAATGATGATCCAATAATATTCAAATCGACAAATACACATTCTGGTTTTCCTTGTGAGTCTGTTTTCCATTGTTCAAAAAGCCTGGCTGCCTCGTCAGAAGAAGTTATACTTTGCAAGTCCAGTGTTATATCTAACAAGCTACAAGCATCTTCAAAAACCAAATGAAATAAATTTTCATCGTCAACTAACAAAATTGAATTAATCATATTCATCGTATTTTCACCTTTATCATTGTACCTACCTCTAGTTTCTCTACAAACATTTGGAAACCATGTTCTTTAAATATCGCGACAGAAATGTTAAGTCCCAAGCCAGTTCCTTTTTCTTTTTGGCCCTCTTTTCTTTGATACGGTTGACTAAGCTCATCAAAGTCTTTTTGTGACATGCCTCGCCCATTATCGATAACAGCTAAATGTTTTTCATCTATCATTTTGATCTTAATAAATTTAGTTTTAGAATCATTATATTTCAAACCGTTTCGAATTAAATTGTCAATACCCGTGCAAAAAAGAGCTTCATTAACCAACATTGTGGGAAGATCGTCAATTATGATTTGATCTGAGTATGCAGTCTTACGTAAGTAATCTTTAAGTATATTACCTAAGTCATATTCACCCTTTTCTAGTACAGCGTTTTCTTTAACTAAATTAGTAAATTCAAAAACACCTCTGTAAACTCGCTGTGCATGGTCCAAACCATCTTTAATCAACTTCAATGGTGTTTCAATCTTAAGTTCTTTAATTTGCTCTGGCTTAATTCTGCGTTCTAAGCTTTTAATACCTCGTGGTATGTAAGTATTAATTCCGCTATGCATGTCATGCCTTAATATTTTTGCCGCATGTTCTAAATAAGTGTTTTTATTCCTTAATTCTAACTGTGCATTATGCTCGCCTGTCACGTCGTTACCTACATTTATAACCTGATAAACAGCACCACTTCCGCTCTTAATAGGATTGTATGAACCGTAAAGCCAAATCAGATCTCCGTTCTTTTTTACCCTCTTAAATTTTTGTTTTATATTGCTACCAGCACGAAGCTGCTTCCAAAAGTCTCTGTATTCCTTGCTTTTAACAACATTGTTAGGTACAAACAACATATGGTGTAAACCAACCAACTCTTCATGGGTATAACCCACAGCCTTACAAAAATTATTATTTGCTTTTACAATGTTTCCCTTACTATCATAGACAACAACAATATTTGAATTGTTAATAGCCTTTAATTTATCGTTAATTTTTTGATTTTCATCCTTGTACTTAATGTACATATCCCAACCAAATATCGCGGACGAGGGTGCGTAAAAGACAAATAACATAATATTAAATAAGGGGATATTGTATGTGAAATGAATGACATCTAGGTATATAAAGATTTGTGATATCATAAAAGTTAATGCAGATATTGTCCCTAACACAAATGCTAGTTTTGTTCTTCTTTTTATACTGAACATTTTTATTCTTCCATTTTTAAAAATTGCAAGCTTAATAATAGTTCTATGTTATTATCAATTAACATGTTTCTACTATTTGTCGCACCAAAGTCCAAAAACCATCGAAGTCGTTGGATATCGCCTTTTAATTCAAAGCAATACTTTTCCTGCCCACATTCATCAATTATAATTCCATCATACGTGCCGATTAACTTTATATTGCGACTATCATTCTTTATCTGTAGATCGCCTTTAATTGAATATTCAAAATGGTGTTGCCCACTAAAAGTGTTAACTGACGCAGAGTTGAATTTAATATCGGGATAATGAACACAATCAAAAAAATCTGCAGACTTTAAATGTACATCACGCTCCTCAATACCTGTATATAAACTATTTACATCGATTACACACTCAAACACAGCATCACTAAAATCTTCCTTCTCTGCCTTTAATGACGCCTCATAGTTGTTAAAAGTACCTTCCACAGATGATATCATCATATGCTTCACCTTAAATGATATATCACTGTGTGTTGGGTCAATTATATATTTTGCCATACTATACTCCTTTAGCTATAATTATGTATAAGAAACTAAACTAGAGGCACGAATGACAAAAATTAAAAATATGAACACAATTATTCAGGAAACCAAAACTTACTACCGATTTGCATGTACATCGGATGCATAATATGCCCTTTAACTTCTACATGACCTAAACCTAAGGCATGGCCCAACTCATGTTCTAATAATAAATCTAAGTTATAAGAACCTGGCCGTAATTTAATAACAGCACTCCGCATCCAGTTAAGTTGTGTACGTCTTGCAGTCTGTCCTAAAACATTAACATTTTTTAAATGTGAATCTCGTCTTATTATAATAAAACCTTCCAAGTACTCATGACTGCAAGTTTCTTTCGATGGATTCATTTCATACATTGCAATAGGGAAGCCTCTAATTGTCCAATACTCAATCGCTCTCACAACAACAGCTTCGGGTAATGGTTTACCGTAACAATTTAAAACAACCGGTGGCTCAGGCCATGTCCATGCATGAAAAATATTTTCTTCATAAACTCTTTTAATTGCTAACCCTAAGAAAAAACCAAAGATTAAAGTAAGAAATAGTTTAGCATTCTTACTCATCCCCACATCCCCAAACAGCATATTCAATGACAATTGTTTGATTCGGTAAAGGTATAGCATCATCATTAAATACTACCTCATTTTCATTATTATCATAAGTCCACTCTAACGTCACCTGCCCATTGACTGTTACTGTGATTGTATTTTCTATTGGATCAGACTCATCTAATCCAAATATTTTTCGTGTTGCCACCTCGTTTGCCAAGCTTTGTAATTGTTGACCCCAATCGACAGCACATATTGAATACCATCCACCCCCATAACGCTGAGTCATGTCATAATAACCCGTGCCTAAGGCAATATTCCTTGAACCGTAATTTGTAATTGCTGTACAGCCAGCAGGGTAGTCACCAATCACAGCAAAGTGTTTCATCAAACTTGTGGTCGACTTAATATTATCAAAAAACGCAGTATAAGAATTCCAACCGTTGGTTGAGTGATCGGGTTCATCAGAAACGTAAATAATGATCAAAGAAGCGCTTTCTCTTAAAAACCCTCTTCCCGGGCCGGCGTCGCCTTCCAGCGCTAGCTTAGCCATCTCGATACCTTTTTCCATTCCACTACCACGTACCCCGATCCCATTGATGACTGTTTGCAACCAAACAACAGGGTCGACATGGTTATTGTCTATCCACTTAACACCATTATATTCTATGAGGCTAGCCTCGTCCGTAGTTATAACAGCAAGATGATAATCAGCTCCTGATGTGACAAATATATTCATAAAACCACCTACCTGGTTTTCTAATGCTTGTTGGAATAAATTCATCGACCCGGAATTATCAATAACAAAAATAACGTCTAGATATGATATATCCTCTTGAACATGTGATTGTGCAACCCAATGCTCAACATTACCATCACCGTATTGTATAACTTCAACAATCGGATTATCTGGATCATTCGATTCAACCCGAATGATACTTTCATCATAATTTATATCGTTCGGCATATAAGATACAAGAAAATCAATCTCCTGGGTAGGTATTAATTCCCAAGGAGGCTCCGGCAAACTACCTAATTCCATGAAAATATCAGCAGGATGAGTAACCATTTGTGATAAAGCTAGTATGCTTAAAGGTAGATTACCATCGTTTCTTATTGTAATTCTTTCTTCATTGTCGCAACCAATGCTTATCTGCCCGTAATCAAATTCTTCAGGAAAGACTGTTATAACAGGCGCATCACCAAAACCTAAAACAGGAATATTATAGTATGTTTCATCAGTATCGTCAGAAATTAAGGTTATAGTTGCTTCATTTGTTTCATAAGAAGCTGGAGAATAATAGACGTTAAACTCTATTAGCTCACCTGGTTGTATTATATAGCTTGATTCTAAACCTTCATCTAGATCGATCCTGTCATCTTCTAAGTCAAAATACGGCTTATTGATTGTTAATACTTTGTTGCCGGCATTCATGACAGCAAAAGTCGTCTGTCCGGACTCGAAACCTGCATGCAAATGACCAAAATCAATAAAATCAGGATACACAACCAACTCTGGTTCTACCCGTTCTACCTTGGTGACACTGTACTCATTGCATGAAAACAGAAATAATGCAAATAGAATATAAAACATAAGTTACCCCCTATACTATAGATATAGGAGATAATTCATGTTTTATGAAAATGTAACGTCACCCGCTAATATTCCATCAATTTTTTTAATTGTCTCATTAAGTAATTCAACATGCTCAATCTCTCGCATAATTGCGTTTTTATTACTTTTCCAATCTTTTCTTCTATGAAAGTCTTTAATCAATATCGTTCTTAATTCAATTAACTTTTGTATTTTTTCTGTTTTCATTGTTTACCCCTGAAGTGAACCAACCAGGAGTCACTGAGCGAGGTTCCCACTTAGCAAATCTGACCTTATCTTTAATATAATACTTTCTATAACTTTGTATAGGATCGTCACCAACTTTATATTCTTCTTTCATGCAGATTGGAAATGGAGTTCTACCTTTCACAGGAAAGCTGACAGGACCATTTTTTATAAGCCAATAATAAACTTCAGTAGACTTGTGAATCTTGTCATACCTCAAATTATACTCACGTAGTAAACACCGCATTAACTCCATATGCCACCCATAGTTTTCTGCCGACTGTCTAGTCCAGATAGTACAAGGATGATTAACATGCGTCAGTCCCCATGGTGGCTGCTTATCTTGGGGCACGTTAACCCTTAAATATTCTTTAGCGTCTCGCATCAGCTTAAAGTCTGATCGTGTTTTGCCAAACTTATCAAGCCAGCTCATCCAGTGCGCAGCGCAACCCATTTGACCTGCCTCTAATATCATTTTTACCACGTGTTTATTACAGTGGTACTCAGCAGCTTTTTGTGGCTGCTCATCCAATATGAATATATTCATAATTACCTTTTTAAAAAAGTGTTAATAATGTCTAGTGTTACTTTCTTTGTGCAATAGCTTTGTCAACTAGCCACGAAGAAGATTGTGGTTTATCATTACCACCTATACCCCAGATCATTTGTATACCTAGGGCTTTACATACTGCCATTTCAGGAGTGTTTTTATTTCCGCGGTCTCCACCATTAGCGAAAATATGGGGTTTGATGATTTTTAGTGTTTCACAAACTGTATCGTCTTTATCATTTGCTTCACAAACATCGACGACGCCCTTGATTGCGTAAAGTATTTCTTGACGTTCTTGATATGCCATGAAAACATATCCTTTTTTTCGAACCAACCACTCATCAGAATTTGCAACGACTATTACTTTTCCGAGTTTTGCAGCATCTTGAATCATTCTAACATGTCCTACGTGAATAGGGTCAAAACCACCGGAAACACAAATAATTTTTTCACCATCAATTAGCTTTTTTTGATCATCCATTAAATCTTTCCTTTGATATCATAATAAGTTATTTCTACTATTCTACTCTGTGTTAACACTCTATACACTTTTGCCCAAATTAATTCTTTTGGGTTCCCCAGCGAATTATGTTTTTTACAATTTGATAACACTACACCAATCGAAAAAGTGTTGGCGTTATTTGCCAACGCTCTACCTCGCACCACAATCAGATCGCCTTGTTTGTATTCAATCATGTATACTAGCGCTTACAAAGCAGCGCCACCAACACGGCGAAACCATTACTACCCGTAAGAACAGGAAAATCAGCTGCTCTAATAGGGGTTAACCCAGCGCAAAGAGACCAATCCATAGCTGCTGATGTTGTAACAAATATAGTTTTACACCTTACATCTAGTGTCACAGCATTATTTACTGGACAAAGAAACTCATATTTTTCAACTGCACCAGGGCCACCAATTGCACCTTCAGCGGAAAAGGACACACGTAATTCTTCGCCGGCGACATTATTTGAATTAGAAAGCGTAATAAATCTAGTTACGTAAGGAAAGGGAAATTCTTTTCTAGCGATAGTTTCAGGTGCACCAGTTGAGCCGGTTACAAAAGGAATTCCGCTTACTTGATAAGAACCCACATTATTCGGGCCTGATTTTGGGTGATTTAACGACATAATAAACTCCTATTTTTAGTCAATATACATTAATTATCTGTTACAACAGATAAAATATGCCATTCTTCTAATTTACCTTTTGTCAGAACTGTCAGATAGCTTGGGTGCAGGTTGTTGTTTTTTACTACTATGCCTACGTTTTCTCGGTTTAGGTGTCTTACTAGCTTTCCTACTAACTTTTGTTTCATTCTCTGGTTCCAGCGTCGGCTTAACTTCAGCAACAAGAATATATTCAGCTTCTGTACAGGGAATAAATCTTCTCATCTCACAATATTCTAATAATTGTTCATACGAAGTTAACTTATTTTTTGCAATAAAAGTTTTTAAATTGCTTTTATTTCTTCTTAAGATATAATCTAGCTTAATGCTCATAACCATCCTCCGGTTTATTTGCTATATTCAATATATATGCGTCAATAAACATTTTTTCAATTATGTTGAATGCTGCAACGTTGTAGATGTTTTTAATACTAATCAACAAATCATCGGGCGTCTGTGTAACAAAGTCTAAGTTATCTTGAAGATATTTCAAAAGAGAGTCAAGCTGATTTTCATCCCAGTCCAAACTCTCTAATAAAGCAGTCCTAAAGTTTAGGTCAAGAAACAATGACTCATTCGGGTCTGTCACTTGGTGCCTCACTCATAAAATCTCGAACAGATTCTTGAAAGCTCGGATTGATTGCCAGCTTTTTTAATTCTTTATCAGACATGTCTAAATCATATAAGTCGACAATTTCATCAGCAACCTTGATCAATGCATTAACAAATACATTCCTTGCAGTTGAATGATTCATTTTGTAACCTGAGTCACGCATACTATCTGCTATTTCATGATATGTCATACCATCAAACAGTTTAGATGTTCCGTAACCATTTTCGCTTTTAAAACCTTTGGGCATTGCCATAATAAACTCCTTTTATATTTTATTGTGCTAATTCTATTTCGTAAACATTTTCATCATTTTCACTAACTTCTGATATACCAAACCGCATGCGGAGTACTAACTCTTCACGTTTTGTTAAGGAAGCTAGTGCCTTCACAATTTTCGATCTGATTAATTGATTATCCAAGATCTGTTCAATACTTTGTGAATTATTGTCTGGAATAACGTCGCCTAACGTTCTGTTACCTTCATCACCAATTTGTTGGTCTAGTGATGAAACAGTCTTTGTTTTACCTGCAGCCAGTGCATTACGAACATGTTTTTCTGTCATATCTAAAGCTTCACATATTTCTTCCATCGAAGGTTCATGATTGAATTCTTCCAGATATTCTTGTCGCAACGCCCATATCTTTCTAGCATTTGCTAGTGTATGAGAGGGTACCTTTAAAAGTGTACTGTTAGAAGTTAAACTACGTGTTACAGACTGCTTAATCCACCAACAAGCATAAGTTGAGAATTTAAAACCTTTGCGCCAATCAAACTTTTCGACTGCCTTGATTAAACCAATGTTACTCTCTTGTATTAGATCTTCTAGACTTCCACCATACTTTGCATATTTCTTAGCAATAGATATTGCCAGGCGAAGGTTTGACTCGATCATAATACGACGTGCCCTGGGGTCGCCAGCTTCAATTCTTTTTGCTAACTCTACCTCTTGTTCCCTAGTTAATAACTTAGTATTTCGCTTTATGCTTCGAAAATACATTTCAAGTGTTGATGATGTTTGCATATTTTTATTCTCCAATGTTTAATTTTTAATGTTTAGTTCGTTTGTGTTATTATTATACTATAGTTCTGCGCTGGTTACACAAAATACAAAAAGCATATAGCAACCTAAGTTCACAGGCTTATGTTGAAAGCCTGTTTATTAAGCATACACCTTTAATATTAATCACACTTTTTGTGATTTACATTGTTTTTTATAAAAATTAAAAAATTAATTTTTTGCCTTTCATCGTAATGTTTCTTTTATTAAACGATTGTATAGCAACTGTTTTTACACCCGGTAATTTTTTAACTAAATTTGACATTCGCTTAAGGCTGTCATAAATCTCATCAGACTGCGGGAAATATTTTATACTTAGTGGCAATGATCCATCACCGTCAGAAAATCTAGCTACTTTATCTTTTTGACCAACAACTGCTACACCCGGAAGAATTCTTATTCTTGTCATTAGATCTGGTACATGAACATCATTGTCGATCTTAAGCGTAACCACAGCTGTTACAATTTTTCTTTTTAATTTATAGTTAGTTGCATTTGACATAAAAAACTCCGCAGTAATATTAATTATTCAAGAATTAATCATTTTGCCCAGAATTTACTTCAATCAGTGAACAATCAGCTAATAATAACATTGTTGCAGCAGAAACTGCATTTTCAATAGCACACCGAGAGACCTTAGCCGGATCCAAGACACCTAACTCAAACATGTCACCAAATTTTTTATCGCGTACATCATATCCAAAATCATCTTTTGTCTCTTTAAGTTCATTTAAAACTTTGTGATGAGATAATCCTGCGTTATCTAGAATCTGTTTGAATGGTGTCAAACATGCCGCTATTAGCAGCCGAAAACCAGCTACAAAGCTCTTATCTTTCTGCGTAATGTCGTAATTAACCAGTTTATTTGCCAGTCGATGCAAAGCAATACCACCACCTGGTAAAACACCTTCTTCTAATGCAGCGCGAGTTGCGTGCAAGGCATCATCAACCCTATCATAGCGTTCAATTAATTCTGATTCTGTTGCTGCACCTACTCTTAAGATGGAGATACCACCAGATAGTTGTTGAATTCTATATCTCAGTAATACACGCTCATCATCACTTAATCCCGGGTAACCTAATCTGTCTTTAATAATATTCATTCTTTCTTGCGTCGGTTCTGAACGTTCGGTATCTTTAATTACTAAAGTTTTACTTTTCTGGATGATCATTTTCTTGCAAGTACCAAACATCTCAGGTTCAAAAGACGTCATATCAAATGAACTATCTAAAACTTTACCGCCAACAATTGATTCTAAATCTAAGAGCATGTCATGTCTTGTCCCACCAAAACCAGGTGATTTGATTGCTGCGACACGCAAAGACCCTTTAACTCTATTCAATACTAGACCTTGTAATGCATCACCCTCTATATCATTTGCAACAACAACAATCGGTCGACCCATTTCTAACGCAATCTCTAGAGGTTTCATTAGCTCTCTAACAGAGCTAAAGCTTCTATCAGCCATCATGATCAACGGTTTGTCAAACTCTGCAGTCATTTTGTTTTTATCAGTTACAAAGTAAGGTGACAAAAAGCCTCGTTCCATTTGAAAGCCGTCAACCACCTGTAAAGAGCTGTTAAAACCTTTAGCCTCTTCAACAATAACATGACCGTCCGGACCTGCTGCGTCGATTGCATCGACGATTAATTTTGCAATTTCTTTCTCACCGTTTGCTGATATTGTTGCAACTTTGAGCAAATCGTCAGAGTCGTTAACTTCTCTAGCAGCTTTACTGATTTCTTTAATTAGAATCCCTCGAGCTAGCTCAATACCTTCTTTTAATTGTATTACATCAAAACCGGCTGTTTTATATTTTAAACCTTCGTTATAGATATATTGTGCCAACACTGTTGCTGTTGTAGTACCATCTCCGGCTTCCTCTGCTGTTCTACTGGCAGATTCTTTAATGATTTGTGCACCTAAATTTTCTACCTCATCAACAAGATTAATAGCTTGTGCTACAGTGACGCCGTCTTTTGTAACAATTGGATGTAACCCAGGCCGATGTATTAAAACTAACTTACCCTTAGGCCCCATAGTTACTTTAACAGCATTTGCCAATTTATTGATACCTTTTTGTAATTTTGTATCTAACTCTTGTCCAGAATAAATCTCTCTTTTAATTTCCATTTTTACCCTTTTAATAGACCTGCGCCACTACCGGGAGGTCGTTGTCCTTTTATCAAGCTTTCTACCAAAGATTGGTCGATTTGTACAATTCTACGTTGTTGGGTTACGACGTTAACTGCTACAAACAAATCTCCTTCTTTTTTTAAGACTTCATTAGTCTCTATTTTATTCATTTGGCGCAATGCCTGCTGTACATTATCATTTAAAAACATTACAATAACTCCTTGAATGTGTTGACGTATTTATTCCACGTTTTCTCTTTAATCATTGATTGGAAACCCATATCATCTAGTATATCATATAGCTGTTCAAAATCTGCGTAACCATCATGACGTTCCATATCAGTAAGATTATCAGAGAAGTCGACCAAGCGTATTAGATTAACATTTCGTTCAAATATTTGTTGTCTAATAGGGTCTTTTTTAAAGTACTCAGAAAGCAATTCTGGAGAACGTACCAGTTTATCAGCAGTTTTGTCTCCACAGCCGGGGATTCCACCAATGTTGTCAGTAGGGTCGCCTCGCAACGCCTTCCATATAACATAGTCATAGTCAGGTTTTTCAATCAGTTTTTTACGAATTGGATTGTAGATAGCACAGTTGTCAAAAGTATTTAGTAACTGGTAAAAGTCAGAGTCAGATGAGATAATCGTGCAGTCATCGCCTTGTTCACAATGTATTTTTGTCATGGTTGCTATAGCATCATCACACTCTAAATTAGGATGACGAATCGTAACGAAAGGAAAACACTCTTTTACTATGCTGATAATTTGTGCTTTTTGTTCATGGAAGTGGCGATCATTATTAGAACGATTTGCCTTGTATGCCTCGTTTAATTGCATTCTAAATTGAGGATCCCCTTCTAATACAAAATAAACCTTTTGTGGTTTAAATTTTTCTACTAATGGCCTTATGCCTCTAAAGAAATTATAGACGACTGGGTAGTCGCCTTTCATGTATCCACTTCTTGCTCTATAGATAAGATTATATGCATCTAATAATAGTACGTTCATTGCGGTACTCCTGCGGTATCAAGTGTTTTTGAGTCTATTTTGCCAAATTTTCCATTGCCTAGATCTACTCTTATTATACCATCAGTTGCAGTAGGTTGCACTTTTGTATTTTCTTCATCTTTATCATGTAGTATCACCTGATCTTCTTTAATTTGAGAATCGGCAGAATGACTATTAAAAATATTAATAGACATTTCCTCAGCATGTACTAGCATTTGTTCAATTGCGCTTTTAGCATTACTAAACATAAAGTTTTTAACTTCTTCACGTGAATTAAAAAGTTGACCTTTGATTTTTTTAATATCTGCTGTTGTTTCTTTCTTGTCAGGAAATTTAACTATATAAGTTTTTTCTTTGCCAGCAAGTGTAGTTCTAATTACTTCTTCAGTAACTTGGATGGGGACGACTTTACTGGCATCCGCAATTAAAAATAAAATCTGACCAACACGATAATTCATTTATATACTCCTTTGACAGAAATATACTATATCGTGTTGATCAGATTTATAATAATATGTGGAAGTATTTAAACTATCTTTTAAAACCGAATCCAGGTAAAAAGCTACCTTGATTAGTATAACCTTTGCGACTGTTCTTAGGTCTGTTGTCACCATACACCCAGCCAGCAGTCAAATTCATTTCGTCCATAACGTTTGATACTTCTTCGTCAATTACTTGTTTAAGCTGCTTGTCAAAAATCTGACGTCTGCGTGACTCACTAAGTCGTCGACGCTTACTTTCTTGCATG